>Ga0160429_1000215_pt1 | contig 68512 bp, 73 predicted proteins | sample SolpanmetagenomR_FD_108199 | JGI IMG/M metagenome (GOLD analysis project Ga0160429, IMG submission 108199) | Solar panel surface microbial communities from Lawrence Berkeley National Laboratory, California, USA - R | ecosystem: Engineered > Built environment > Solar panel > Unclassified ... | reverse complement strand
ACCGACTGATTTCCATCCGAAACCAGTCGAAAAACAAATGACCGCTACGGAACGGTATATGCAGCGGACACGGAATTACAATAAAGGCGGCGAGGGCGCTAGCTGGGGTGCTCCAACGCCAGCAGCACAGCAGCAACAGCAGGGGGAGGTGCAATATCAGAGTGCGGAGGAAGTGATGGAGGAGGCGAGAGATGAGGCATATCACATGGATACGACAGGTCTGTCGACGACCAACTTTGCTCCACCACCAAGACTCTCTGCTGCCCCAAATGCAAATACAGACCCCAACACCTCTGCACGCGCAACCCCCGCACCACCACCTCGCGTAACAGGCGGCTACACCAAACCAGCCCCTTCATCATTCGCGCCCCCTCCTTCCGGCGTAGCAGCGACAAGTAGAGCAGCAAGACCAGTACCAACACCACCGCCCCGTCTTCCAGCACGCCAAAACTCGAATCCGAATGAATATACACCCGCGCCTCCGCCAAGCTATACAGCTGTGGTTGAAGAGCCTGAAGTGGCGCAACCGCAGCAAGCACGAGGTATGGCGGGTGGTTCTGCAGCGGCGCAGGTGAATGAGCTACAGGCGAGATTCGCTAGGATGAATCCGGGTGCAGGTGAAGCAGTGGGTGATGTAGCAGGTCAAGCGGCGATGAAGAAGAAACCACCGCCTCCGCCTGTCAAGAAGGCGGGGTTGGCTGCTACTGCTGGAGGTGATGGACATGGACAAGGTGGAACTGGAGGAACACCGCCGCCTGTGCCGCTGGGGAGTAGACCTAAGTTTTAGTGTGTGATAAGTGAGTGCGTATTGCGTTTTGTTGACGGAGACAAAGCGAGAGGATATATTGTCTTGTTGCATAAAGGTGAACCAGGTTGAAAAAGTTGGGATCGGTAACGAAAAGGGAAGAGAAGTTGTGAAGATTGCTGCGGCTGTTCTTACTTGCCCTGGGATGCCTTTGATGTAATCACAAACCTCTTTCGACTATCTCGTTTTAGAGTTGGGAGTGACGCATGTCCTGCGAGCTCTACATAACGATTCAGAAAAGGACTTGTCACACTTGGTCTTATAACGAAAGATCAACCCCGTTCAATAAATAAATTTCGTTGTTATTTGTATACATCAAACCATATTCCCTCGCTCTCCCTCGTCCTGTTATTCTACATTCTAACCACATCACTATCGTACGTACAAACATTCAATCGCCAGAAATGTACATAGCTTCCGTCTAACCTTCATAAATGCATACTTTACTATCTTATACAAACAAGCCAGAAAATATCAAAAAATAAAAATCTCCTTTCCTGAACCTGACCGCCATGCCTTTGTTGTCCTTGATTGTTGTCATTGTCGCTATACGGGACTAATATTGTAGACTTGCTCGGTTATGTGCTGATCTATTGCTTTCTTTTCTTGATCGTGCTTTCTGGTCTTGTCTATCTTTCTAGAACGCTGGCTTGGCTCGGGCTCGCGAGCAATGACATCTTTCGCCGTGCAAGAGACGAGAGAAGCTGGGAGCTGGGAGGCCAGATATTGTTGACAATTACTCTGCTCGCTGGCTCGCTGACTTTCCGCTTGTGGTGAATTCGCAACGTCTTCGGCGGGTGAGAGGCTGAGTTGCTAGATCGTCGAGATTGGCTGGGAAGCGATATTGCTCTTCTTTGCGTGTTGGCAATGAGACGGGTGCTTCTTGATCGGCGCAGAGAGAAAAAGGGAGCTATTTTGCTGTTGTGAAGCCTGAGAAAGTAAGACGAGCAATGAAAGGGCACATCCTAGTGGTCGAGTGTGAGCGGCCATTGCAGCTGCGTCAGTGTCTTACAAGCGCTGTCGCCGTTGATGGTGCGCGTTCGTCTGCTGGCGTTGCTTGGTGCCTGAACATATTTGCCTGCTCCTGATGCGGGACGCTAACCCACACTACCAATTTCCAGCCTACGGGCGGACCTCTAAGTGTGACTACTTCGCGGTCGAGGTGGCGGATTACCTAACTCCCCCCAAGCCCGCCCTTCGATGTGTTCCTTGGGACTTATTGCCAATTTAAGCGGTGCTGCTGTAGCATGCTCGATTGATTTTCCTAACCGACTGCTCTCCTTCCCTTGACTGTGATTGCTGATCTTGTCTTGTTTTGTCTTGTCTTTGTCTATATTGTAGACAGCTGGTCTGACTCGACTTTGTTTGCGATAAAACCGGTTTGCTCATGCAAGATAAGAGAACAGAAGAGCCGCTGCTGAAGTCAGTGACTCATCGCAATTGCACAATGACTTTCCTTTTATCACGGCGGAGATCTTGGCGTAGTTGCAGCAGATCGGCTGGGTGGATGGATGGCTGGTTTCTGATGGACATGAGATGTTGCTTGTTGCTCGTCTTTATGCATGTTGGGCGTGGCGTAGAATGACGCGAGAGTGCGAGTCGACCCGAACAAGAGTGGAGGATTCTGCTGTTGTGAAGGTGAGGAAGGATTACGAGCAATGGCAGACCGCTTCTCAGTTGTTTTGTAGGTGAGTGCCAATTTGTAGCTGGGTCAGTGTCTTATCATGGCTGTTCGTCGACGATGATCTGAATCAGCCTGCTTTCCATCTAATACTGCCCGCTCGGAACATTGGCCACCACTACCAATCCTCCAGCCTGTTGCCACCCCAAGGCGTCTCCGGCCTGCCCGGCTTTGGTAATTGCGCTTTGTACGTCCTCAGTGGAAACAATTCTTTATACAGCTCCGAAATCCCGCTACACAGATCTGTCCTCAGCGTCTCCGTTGGCCGGAAGATACTGCCAATAGTCCAAATCGCATAGTCCTTTTCATGCGTGCAAGCCTCCCATCTCAATGCGTCCCACAACGCTGCCTCGGCATCCCAGCCATATTTCGCAATCTGTAGTTCTTTTGGTCCCCAGAAGCGGTGCGCTTTGCCAAATCCATTGTCGCAGCGCAGCATGTCGTTCCACTCGAGCTCTGGAAGTCGCCAGTCTAGGAGAATGTACGGGTCGTATTTGGGGAGGTTGCCGTGGATGAAGAGGATGCGCGGGTGGATGGCTTCCGTGAGGTCGAGCCCTTCTTCATGTGTCATGATCCCACGACTGGTGATCATGTAGTCGTCGTGAGGATGGGATTGGCCGGAGCCGATGGCGTGTTTCTTGTCGCAGCGGTAGCCTATGCGCTGGGGATTCTCGGCGACTTGATACCAGGTTAGGTTCATGACTTGGACGGCGGCTGGGAAGGTGTCTTTGTCGCCTTCTCCTGGGGCGGCTTGCGAAAATAGACGATGCCAGTGCTCCGGACCCCAGACGTTATATAGTTGGACGAGGAGAAGAGCAGCGCCATGCGTGGCTTTGTTGATGAGGAGCTCGCCAGACTCGACACTAGCACGTTCTTTGAGGTCAGGCTCGGGGATCCCTGAGATGTCGTACCAGTAGTGAGAGGCTGTCGAGGCCCAGTAATCTGGCCACATGATCCAGCCTGCCGAGAGGAAGGGTTCGGTGGTGAAGGTAGAGTCGGGATTGCCAACAGGAAAAGCGTCACAGTCTAGAAAGAGAACTTGCTCGAAGCTGGAGAAGAGCAGGGCAAGTGTTTTGAAGGTGAATTTGACCATCTGGATGGGATGCTCGAGATCTTTAGGCAGGTAGTCGTCCATGAACATGCATTTTGCTCCCAGAGCAGGAAAAATGTCCTCACAAGGTATGGTCTCGTAGTTGTGTTCGTCTTGGAACCAGATCTCTACAGGAAGCTGCGAGCCGGACGCACGAAGCATCCATAGAGAAGAGGTCAAAATAGAAAGAGCGTCATTGCTAGCCGTGGTGACAATGCCTCTCGTGCCTTTGACGAAAGGTATAGAAGGGGCCAGCTCTTTAAATTGTTCAACAGCCTTCTGATGCTTGTCCTTCATCTCCCCGAACTCGCTCCAAGACATATCCAAAAGGTCCGGTCGATGTGCATCCTGGTCCAATCGATTATACGTGATCCAAGGTGAACCACCATCCTTTCTTCTGACTTCCTCAAACGAGGGCTTTCCCTCGTAAAGAATCTCCGACAACTTGCGCCAGAATTCTGCTGCCAGGTGGTCTTTCGGTCCAGGATGCGTGAATGGTGCCTGTGACTTGAACGTTGCGACTTGAGGATTGACGTAGCTCTGGGACGATGATCTCAGCGAAGGAATCAGGACCAGCCCGAAGAGGATAAGTAATGCTACAGCAATGTATCTGCGATACTTGTTAAAAGCAGACCGCGCCTGAGGCGGTATGGAGTTCACATTGAACCGTGGAAGGTTCTCTGATAGTGCTATTGGCATTTCGAGGTGGTAAATATGCACAAGGAAATGATAGTATACAGCATGCTAAGAGAAGGGAAAGATAGAGAACTCCTTAGGATAGCAATAGCATCTCGGCTATCACCCTCTTAGTATACACTGGAGACAATGGAAGGATGCAAGCAATAAAGAGGCAAGTAGTTGGCAGTAAATGAAACAGACGAAGAAGAAACATGTTATCAATTCGGGACATCTGAAGGCGGGGAAAAAAACAAGGGGCCGGGTGTTGCGAATCAGCATTGGAGTCAATAACGTGTATCGTGCTTGTTTTTGGCCTGCTATAGTGATTACACTCTTTCCTGAGTTATCATCTATACACCTCTCTGCTGACTGCCATGCGTAGTATCGCCAGAGTCTTGAAGAAGCCATCTCATGCCTTTAGCCGCATGTTTTCAAAGATGCCTGGAGTCAGGTCCTGAACTATTCAAGCATTGCTGTATCTTAGTAATGTTCCAAAAGGAATCAGTTCAGAGCTCGAAACAGTGTCGTTCGATACACGACGATGGCTTGTGACAGTGTAAGGCACGTGGGAGCATGCTGGTGAAGCAGCTCTGCTGCACGATACCTGGCTGGTGTTTGTAGCAAGACCTCTGTCTCTTCCATTGTCCTGTCCAGCAAGCGTTTACGTTCAAATACTGTAAGTCGCTTTGATCTGCAGCCATGAACGGCTTGCGGGACGAGGGATACCTTTTCTGCGGGTCGAATCACCCTCACCTTCGGAACAACAACTTGCTTCACTCTCCTTCATTGACAACAGCCATATCCAAGACTTCCACTCGACCACGGCCTTTTGTTTCTGTAGTCAAGAAATCTCCTAATATCTTCAGAACTCCAGGCTCTGCGAAGCCAGTAGCCTCCCATTCGTCTCCCATAACGTCTTGTGACTCAACTTGTTCAAATGCAGCCAGAATCTTGTCTTTGACAGTTCCTGTAGCTTTTGACACTTCGCCGTCCTCATTCGACGCTTTCGGTGCTGTCTTCACTGCCTGCTTCAAAGCTTGTGCAGGACATGTGACCCGTAATCGCATACGCGCACGCTGGACAGGTATTGGTTGTTGCTCGATGAGTGCTTTCATAGCTTCCAATGCTTGTGATTTTGCTGACTTTGTCGTAACTACACCAGTCCAACTGTGTTTTTTCGGCTTGTGCTCGACAGTATCTGCTGCATCTCCAGTCTTTACTGCGGGCGTTCCAGGTGTCGCTGCGCCACTTCCCGGTTTAGATTCGACCTTGCCACTGTCTGCGCCCTTCTTACTCAGGATATCCAACGCTTTTTCAATCATTCCCGGAGTATACACGCGCTTCGTTTTCGGATCGACCAGTTTTCCAGCTACAATATCGACGACTTCTGCGTGCATTCTTTCCAGTTCTGCATGTCTCTCTTTGTCTCCTACTTGTATTTCTCCCTTGTTCAGTATTTCGAGAATGACTTCATCTCGCGCTACCTTGCCAAAGGCTTTCTCTAAATCTGCCTTTGGCGCTGTTTGGCCTTTATTTACGTTGACGAACACTTCCGGTATTTGTAGGACATTGTCAATGTCTTTTTCTGTGCCGTTGCGCCATTCAAGGATTTTGTTCTTGTAGCATGCTATCTCGAAGCGTTTCTTGCCTAAGCGAAGTGATGAGTATACGGCATATAGGCGTATATTGGATTAAGAGGAGGTCAGAATACCTTTTTTTAACCGAACAAGTGACACATTTGTCAACTTGATCTGGTTCATAGGCTGTGGCTAGTGTTAGCTAATATAGAGAAGTAACAGCTGTACTGAGACTGACCTGGCTGATTCCAACAGGCATGATGACGAGAGTATATGTGAGAATGCAGATGTGGTAGAGATGCAATATTGTTCAATCGGGCAGTTTTATAAAATCGTATACGCAGAAACAGGACGTCAGTCGTATAGCCGTTTAAATCAGCTTCCTGATTCGACCTCGGAGATAACGAGCACGTGAAGGTACCCAGCCACCACGCAACCCCAGGTTGCCTTGGGCTATACAACCACCCCCATGCCCCTCGCATTCATCATCTTCACTTCCATCCATCATCCATTCTTTCGTCTCATCGCCCCAGTGACGGCGAAGTGAATCTTCGTTGCTTTAGTTTGCTTATCTCCACCTCCTTTGCTTTCTGAGCTACATTTGCCTCCCAATCTCTGCCTGTACAACATCCAAATCCGTTACAATGAAGGCCTTTGCCGCCACTCTCCTGCTCGGAGCAGCATCTGCTGTCTTCTCTCCGGAGCAGCAGGTCCTCAAGGCACCCGGCCAGATCTCCAGCGCCGCACGCAAGGCTGTTGGCGCCATCGACCCCGCCTCCGATGCCTTGACAAAGACTCTTAACGATCTCAAGCAATCCCTCCACGGTCTGACGCACGAGGCAGAACAACTCTGGGAAGATATCTTCGCTGCTATGCCCGAGGCCTTCAATGCCACCAGGCTGATGTCCCAGCCTAAGCCTGCAATCAGGAGACCTGACTCTGAGTGGGATCACCACGTTAGCGGCGCTTCTATCCAGGAGCTCTGGACTGCCAATGCTGAGGGCGTGCAAGAACGTGCCATTTCTGGCAAGCTCGACAACTACAACATGCGTGTCAAGTCTGTTGACCCCAAGGCTCTTGGTGTGGATACCGTCAAGCAGTACAGTGGTTACCTGGACGACGAAGAGGAAGACAAGCACTTGTTCTATTGTGAGTAATGACCGTATGGGGCATATCTTACAGTAACTAACAGCACTATAGGGTTCTTCGAATCTCGTAACGACCCCAAGAACGACCCGGTAGTGCTTTGGCTCAATGGTGGCCCAGGATGCTCATCCCTCACTGGACTCTTCATGGAGCTCGGCCCTTCTTCTGTCAATAAGAAGATTGGCCTCGACTACAACCCTTACTCCTGGAACGCCAACGCTTCCGTCATTTTCTTGGACCAGCCTGTCAACGTTGGTTACTCTTACTCCGGTGGCCAAGTCAGCAACACTGTCGCTGCCGGCAAGGATGTTTACGCCTTGATGACCCTTTTCTTCCACCAATTTCCTCAATACGCCAAGCAGCCCTTCCACATTGCTGGAGAGTCATACGCTGGACACTACATTCCTGTATTCGCCTCTGAAATTCTTTCCCACAAGAACAGGAACATCAACCTCCAATCCGTCCTCATCGGTAACGGTCTTACCGACGGTCTCACCCAGTACCCCGAGTACAGGCCAATGGCTTGTGGTGAAGGTGGATATCCTGCCGTTCTCAGCCCTAACGAGTGCCAGGCCATGGATAACGCTCTTCCACGCTGCTTGAGCCTCATCGAGCGCTGCTACGACAGTGAGAGTGTCTGGAGCTGTGTCCCTGCTTCCATCTACTGTAACAACGCCATGATTGGTCCCTACCAGAAGACTGGCCTGAACGTCTACGATATCAAGAAGAAGTGTGAAGACTCTGGCAACCTGTGCTACCCCGATCTAGGATGGATCGCTGAATACCTCAACGAGGATAAGGTCAAGAAGGCTCTCGGTGCTGAGGTGTCCAAGTACGACAGCTGCAACTTCGACATCAACAGGAACTTCCTCTTCCAGGGTGACTGGATGAAGCCCTTCCACCGCCTTGTTCCTGGCATTATCAAGGAGATCCCCGTGCTCATCTACGCTGGTTCTCAAGATTTCATTTGGTAAGTGAATGAGCTGCAGTCGTTTCAAATTATCCACTAATACCATGTTATAGTAACTGGCTTGGAAACCACGCTTGGACTGAAGCACTAGAGTGGCCTGGTAAGAAGGCATTCAACTCGGTCAAGCTTGCGGATTTCGAGTCTTCTATTGATGGCAGCGTCATGGGCTCCATCAAGAGCAGTGGTAACTTCACTTTTGCAAAGATGCTAGGTGGTGGCCATATGTTGCCACATGACCAGTAAGTCTATGACCAATTACCTCATGTTTAACTTTGGAACTAACAACCTATTGCAGGCCTTCGAACAGTCTCGAGATGCTCAACAGGTTAGTAGATAAGTCCTTTATTATTCAATCTCAGCTAACACGATTTACAGATGGATCGCTGGTGAATTCTGGGCCCACTAGATGCCCCACGACTCACTGTACAGAGTGAGTTGCGAGGCATAGTTCACTCCAACCCGTACAAGGTATAGATGTCGAGCGATTAGAAGACGACGTGTGAGTAGATTGGCTTGGGTGGTATAATGATGATGGTGGAGAGAGGATATTCATTACTGTCTGCTAGGTCCACCCAAGCAGCAGACATTCGTTGTACATACATAGGATACAAGGAGCATAGCCATCAAAGGATGATAATAGCATTACAATCACACAGCATCAAGTTGCGGCCGTATGCTGGGCATGTTCCAAGGCTTTGAGAGCGAGCCTCGGACATGCACTTACGTCAGTTTTCAATTTTCCAACACCAAGTGCCAAGTTTCACAAAGCTGCCAATTGTATATCACACCGCCCTCTTCTGCATCTTATTAAGACGCCACGCTGTTCTATTCTCCCAGCATCACATCGCGTCGCCACACTATCGCGAGGGTCTCAACTTGACGAGACCTTGTCTGAGTACTAATCTCAGAGATCGTCTGAAAACGCGCTTCAAATTTGAAGCTCCAAGTCGCGTGCTCTCATCTGATCTTTTCGAAGTCCAGCCTCTCAGTGTCACTCACTTCTACAGACAATCACCATGTTTGGTCCCTATCTAGCACTCGAGGTGCCGCCATCCTCATTCTTCACCTTCCCACCAAAGCCTCACACCCCAGCTCTACCACCCTCGTCGCCTGAGAGCAGCTTCAAAAGCCCATTCCCAATTAGCGCGAAGACTTACAACAGAGCTCTCAATGGCAAGCTGCCTCTCATCTTCGCCGCTACCTACATCTTCTGCGCCTTCACTGTCAACCAGATCAACAGAAGAAGAGGCTACAAGCCATATGCGATCAGCAAGACTGCCGCTTTCAGGTATTTCGTCCTCATTCACAATGCGCTCCTTGCTCTATACTCTGGTATCACTTGCGCCGCCATGGTTCGCGCTCTCAACGTCTCTCTATCTGGCTCAATGGAAAAGTACGGTCTCCCTGGTGCAGTGGATGCGCTCTGCAAGATTCAAGGCCCTCGCGGTTATGGCGACGCAATCATGTACAATGCGACCAGCAGCAGTTATGCTTCCAGAAACAGCTTGATCCACCTTGGCGCAGACATGCTCACACCAGATTCGTCTGATGTAGGCAGAATCTGGAACGAAGGTTTGGCATTTTGGGGCTGGTTTTTCTACTTGAGCAAATTCTATGAAGTCGTCGATACCATGATCATCTTGACCAAGGGAAAGCGAAGCTCTACGCTGCAAACTTACCACCACGCTGGCGCCATGCTTTGTATGTGGGCTGGTATGCGCTATATGAGTCCTCCGATCTGGATGTTTGCTCTTGTCAATTCTGGCATTCACACTATGATGGTATGCATGTTTCGCATCTAGTGACATGGTATGTGGCTAAATGTTTTTAGTACTCCTACTACACCATCACCGGCCTCGGCTACCGTGTCTCCGGCACCATCAAGCGCACTCTCACCACCATGCAGATCCTTCAATTCCTCGTGGGCGCCTCGTTCGCAGCGATCCACCTCTTCGTCTCATATTCCATCCCAGTCGCGGTTCCGTACACCTTCACAGCTCTCGCAACATCCCTCCCATCTGTTGTATCTGAAGCCGCCGCCTCAATCACCTCCATGGCAGGCAAGATTGATCCTACATCATCACTCAGCTCTCTCGCTGCAGAGGCAACTTCAGACGGCGGCGCCTGGCTCAAGAAACTCATCTACCGTGCCGGAGGTAGTCCTGCCCTTGCCGAGAACGTGCGCAACCACAACCGCCAAACATTCGGGGACTCACTCCGCCAGCAGCCACTTGTCAACAGCGAGTTGAAGCAGGAAATCCAGGAAATCCGCTACCACAACGAATGGCACGAGGTCCACTGTCTCGACACCGACGGGCAGGCTTTCGCAATCTGGCTTAACGTCGTCTACCTTCTTCCTCTCACCTTCCTGTTCCTCCGTTTCTTCTGGAAGTCGTACATTGTCGGCAAACCGCCCACTGGTCGTGGCAAGGGTACCAACAAGCCAAGACAGCTGTCTGAAAGCCTTCGCGAAGCAGCGGCGCAGACTTCAGAAGCTGTGGAAGAGTTTGGCGAACAAGTTGAGAAGGATCTAGATGTCGTCGGCGAGGAAGTTGAGAAGACTGGAAACAAAGTCAACAAGAAGGTGCATGAGAACAACTGGGACGAAAAGGCGAAGAAGTTGAAGGAGGAGATGGAGGATATGATGAAGGGATTAGTTGGCAACAAGGACGCTGGTGAAAAAGTCGAGGAGCAGGAAAGTAAAGTCAGTCAACAGGTTGATGATGTCGCGGATGATGTCAAGAGGGGTGTCAAACAAACGAGCAAGAAGGTCAAGCAGGGCGGTGAGCAGGTCCAGGATTTGGTGGAAGAGGTCGTGGATACTGCGGATGAGGAAGTTCAGCAGGACACTCGGGCATTGAAGAACCAAACGAAGAGTTTGAAAGAGTCTACGGAGGGTTTGAAGTCGTCGACAGAAACCTTGAAGGATTCAACTGAGAGTGTCAAAAGCGAAGTGAAGGATTCAACCGAAAGTGTCAAGAGTGAAGGTGTTCAGAAGCAAAAAGTCAAGGCTGAGAATGCACCACCAAAGCCCAAGACGGAAGATGATGATGAGCCGAGTTATGCTGAGGTGGTTGTGGAGGGTGATCATGAATCACCAGCTACATCGGCTGCGAGCACGCCTAGCAAATCTGTGTTTCCCAGTGGCAAGAAGCATAAGAGTCCGAAGAAGAAGCATTGAGCGGATCTGAGGCGCCGTCGGGATGAGTTTGTTTAAGAAAAACAAGGATGAAGGATGCAGCACAGAAAGGAATTGCGAAGATGCGAACGATCATAAAAGAGATACTTTTTTGGCTGCGACTGAGCAATCACAGCGACAGTCTCATGATACTGCAAAATAGGATAAAGAAAAGAAATAACAAGGCACAGCAACGAAACAAAATTCATCAGTATATAGCGAGCAGCTGGTTAGCTGACCCCAATCCGGCTACAAATACAGTAATACAAACTTCCCTCCATCTCATCAATCATTTTCAGGTGACATATTTGGTGCATGAGAACATTCACAAGTGACACACACGTCGGGTATGTAAGTAAATTCACTACAACCCAACCCAACCTAACCCAACCCAGGCCAACCTAACCCAACCCAGGCCAACAATGAAACAGATAAACAACCAAAGCTGACACAAATTCTCAACTTGAGCTCACACACTCTTCACACTCTTCACACTCTTGACACTCTTCACACTCTTGACACTCTTCACACTCTTGACACTCTTCACACTCCTCCTCAACTCCTCCTCACTCCTCTTCACTCACTCCTCCTCAATCCTCAATCCTCACTTCTTACCCCTCCCCCTTCAACAGCCACTGCCAGTTCTCTTCTGCTCCCCACCTGCTAATCAGCCATCTTTGCATATCGAGCAGAAAGAAAGATCACGGCGCCGATGAAAGGTGTGTGTGGGGACTCATATTCATCGCTCTGTGGACGGTATACAGACCAGCACTGACATGTCTTGTCCCTGTCCATCATTATCTGCCTCGTACTACTATCGTGCAATCTACAAGTCGTTATTCCCTCGTGCATCTGCCTCGTGCCTCGGGGATAAGAAATGTGTAAACATTGCCTAAAGCTAGATCAGTATGACTGCCTCTGCAATCAGAGGAGGGACCATTGGCTAAGGTACGAGGTCGAGGCGCGAGGGTTGTATTACTGGTGGAAGAATAGCTAAGATGCGAACGCCGTCTTTTCAAAACTAGGTAGGAGATTAAACTGTAAGCATGTCTTTTCTGACCCACCGCCTTTGAGATGCAGGGTATTGCTTAATTATCATCGTGCGTTTGGGTTGTGCGAAGAATGGGACATGTTGCTATTTGCTGTGCGGGGTTGTTCATTGTTAAAACACTGAAGGGGTTTGGGAACATGTTCATCGTTGTGATGCTGACGATGATAGAGAGTTGTATGGATACGGTATTCAGCCTGATCTTGAACTTGCCCGACTGTGACCATTAGCCGCTGTGAAGCACAAGCAGAGATGGGATTGACAGTGTGTCTACTAAGACCCTTCCCCCTCGAGATGATGACATGCGCAAACTACCAACATACTCACTCTCCTGCTATCAATCGTAGCAGAAGCGTTACCGATCGGTTTACTGCTGTTCTAGACTAGACTTTCTCTCATCATCTTGCATGCTTTCAACACACTCTCAAATGCCGTGGTGAGTATGGGCTGGGTGAGCTGAGGTGAGGCAGAGGTGCCGTTCTTTGAGCGTGTCTTTATCCGCCATTCGTCGTTCGTCGTCCGCTTACTGTAACTTGCTCACATATCCGTTTTGCCTGGGATGGGGATGTTGTGGACATGTACAGTATGTTACGTATCAATGTTGCTTTGCTCCTGGAGGAACATTATCGTTGACTAGTCATACATTAATATTCCCTAGCGTTTGAATGTGAGGGGAGAGGAATGTTGCGGATGTCAACGCTATCTGACGAGCGAGGATATCGTGGCTGCGCACGTGATGGGAAAGACGACGTCACGGTGGCCTTTTATGTCCTCCGGGATGAGGAGCAAAAGTGGCGCTGTGAGCGTGACAAAGTGCGTGATGAGCTTTAGCATGATACTGATTCCGAGGGCAGCAGATTTGTTTGTGTAGCAGTCTTGTGCATTCGAAGTGGGATTTCTGTTCCGTTCTGTCATTGCTGTGTTTGCTCGTGGAGCTTGTCTTGCTTGTCTTTTCTTGCTCTTCTTTGCTTTTCTTTGCTCCTCTTTGCGTTACTTTGCTTTGCTTTGCTTTTCTTTGCTCGCTTGCGAGTATGTTGCTCGAGTTCTGCTTCGTTGGAAGATAGCTGCTGACATATACGAATCATCGTACATTGTCTCATTTCCTGCGGCCTCTCAATCATGAAAATACATTACACAACCTTCTTCTCTTCATCCTTGCCTTCCTCAACTAGCAGTTCGCCTCCTCCTCCTCCTCCTTTCCAGCTAACAAAAACAACAACAAACGGAACCAGGACTCGAACTTCCGCTTCAATCATGTGCCCGATGCGCAACTCACTCCAAACATGAATGACGACGCCAAACCCCACCAATTCGCTCGACAATTTCCATTTGCCTCTGACTGCAAAGTCTCGAGTGCCTGAATATTCCTATTCATCAAGTCAGTGTCTGTATCTTACGCATAATGATGTAGTAGCGGTACGCTGAAGGGCTAGAGAGTCAGAGAGAAGATTATGTTTGTTCGACATGTATCTGGCCACTCTCGCGCCAATTACAAAGCAGGAGGTTACATTAACGGAGAGGAATAAACACGGCCTTTTCTGTGAGTGGTACGAGAGATGACCATGGCATTTCCGTCTAAGGATGACGATTGTTGTTTCATCACTGTGTGAGGGGGAAGAAGAGAGGTGAAGGGGAAAAGCTGCTTACATTGGTTGTTGAAATGTTCTTGTTTCTCATCTGTGGTGGGAGCAGAACACGGTCGGCTTGCAGATACGCGCAAAGAGCGAAACACTGAGACCCTCAATCATAATCCAGATCAACATTTGCATGGACGACCTCATCTTGCTCCCGCGCAATACGTCTGGGAGTGAAGTCTTCTGGCTCTTGAGCCTTTTCGGCCTGTAACTTTTCTTGTTGCTTTTGTTGTTTTTTCAGTTTCTGCCGCTTCCTCCATTGTTTGTTGCGGTTGGTTGGAGGAACCTTTCGTTTACGTGGTTCTGTGTCTGAAGGTAGCTCGCCGTCACTGTCGGGTCGAGCTGAGCTGGGTGTTTGCGTTGAGGTGAGTGCTGGTGATTCGGCGGCGTCTGAGCTTGTGGGTATGGTTGACTCTGGTGGAGCAGTCGAGGTCGTAATAGACTCCTCAATGATTGCGGATACTGCTTCCGCAGCCTGTTCTGATGCATTGCCAAGTTCAGTCGTCGTTTGGGCAAGGACGTCTTCAACCTCAGCTTCCTCCTTCGAAGATACTGTGTCAGCAGCCACAGTTGGCTGCAAGACTTCTATGACATCGGCAAATGTTTCGGTCCAGGCCTCCACATCTTCATCATCTTCTTCAGCTTCACGTTGAAGACGTCTTTCTGTAAGCAATGTTTGAATCTCGCTGTGTCTGAACATGGCGATCTGCTCATCCGTGAGAGTACGCTTGACACCATCATCGTACCATCCAAGGCCATCATCATCATCGTAGTATTCTGCGTTGCCTTCCGCGACTTCTACATAGTCAAGGAGGAATGTCGTAGGTAAAGGGCATCCAGCTAAGTGCTTGGAATGAAATGCACGAAGGTCATCCTCTGTGATCGTGGGCACGTGAAGTGTCATCTTCCTGGATAAGGGTGCAAGTGATGGTATGAAATCATGACGAGGGCGTCTTCTGAACGACTTCGGCCAATCTCTTTTCAGGATTGCACTGTTGCTGATTGGGATTTTGGTGAAGACGGAGAAGCAATATATATGAATGAATATATATGAAGGGAGGCATAAGGCTTTGAGCACAGACCACGTGTATGTCACGTGAAGGACGTCAGCAACCACTCAGGTCCTCGTAAGCATCATTATCTTCACAACCATCACATCAGACGCATTCCTATTCTATCGCCCACCTATCCCTCGATCTACTATGCGCTACACTCTCGTCCTCCCACTCACCACCACCCTAATCGCCACCGCAGCCGCCATTCCCTTCTCCTACCGCACGCCCACCAACCACCTCTCCACTCAATCACCCATAATGGCACCCTCCCTCCCCAACACCCCCTCCCGACCTCCCTCAACCTCCAACGACGACACAACAATAATCGCCGACATCCTGCCCAGCGTCTCCGCAATCTCAATCTTCGCCTCCCTGACCCGCTCCTGCAGCACAACCAGCGCCCTCCTCTCCTCCACCTCGCAAAACATCACAGTCCTAGCACCCTCAAACAGCATGCTCGCCTCGCTACCGCGTAAGCCGTGGGAGGAGCCGGAAGACTATGCGCAGTTGGGCGTGACTGCGTATGCTGGGGCGGAAGGCGAAGGCAGGGCGCAGAAGAATCTGGATCGCTTTGTGGAGGCGCATGTGGTTAGAGGGGATTTGGGCGTAAAGGGGAGTAAGCTGGAGACGGTGCTGGGGAGCGAGGTGTGGGTTGAGGAGAAGGAGGGGAAGATTGTGGTTATGCCGGGTGCGGTTGAGATTGTTAGGGTGGCGGAGAGGGTTGGGAATGGAGAGGTTTGGGTGTTGGGTGGGGTATTGAATTATGGGAGGGATTGAAAGAAGAAGAGCTCTTTTGAGCCGCATTTGAGAAGTTTTATGAAGTTATGACACTGGGTGGTTCTGTTTATAGTGAAGTTTTGGCATTGTTTCATACATCGATTCGTCATTGATACACAACCTCACACTCAAGAAAGCTCCAGCTTCTCAGGTACATTTGCTCCCTCCTCCTTCATTAATGGATGATCGCCCCATCCAGTAGCCTTGACCGCAATCTTAGCACTCTCCAGCAATCTCTCTTTCAATCGGTCGTCCCGTACATTCATACTCATGAACGCGCCATGACTTGTGTCAAAGTCAAAAGGCTTCATTCGCTTCCATATGGTGTGAATGGCGTCGGGATGTAGTCCAATCATGTTCGGTATGCTGGTTTCGTGTTAGCCTTCTTGTTTTACTGTGAAAGACGTATGGGGTGTCACCTCCACATGAAGCTGTATGTTGTCTGTCCTGGTGGTCGTGGGTATGGCGTATATGCAGACTATCACGCTATTAGCTTGATGTCAAACAGCTAAAGTGTCATTTGGATGGTCCACGTACTGGCACGGTGATTAAACTGTCAGCAATGAAGACTTTCCTCTTCCAATGTAGTACCAAACTTCCGTCAAAGTGACCACCTACACATATATTGTTAGTGCTTGAGCCTAACAGCATCCTGCTTCCGAGTCGATTGCTTCGCATGTCTTACCTATCTTGATCGCAGTCAAACCAGGCACAATCTCTTTCGTCGCGTCTTCGAAAAGCACGAAGTCGTCCTGCTGGTACGGTTGCTGGCAGAGCCATTCTTTGTCATCATAGGAAATGTATACGTCACACGCAAACACTTTCGCCCAGTTCGCATAGGTGGTATAGTAGTGTGGATGTGAGATCACTATTGCTTGAAGGCCACCCTTTGCTTTTATCTTCACGCACATCATTTATTAGTGAAGACCATCCCGCCACAAGTACGAGAACATCACTTCCGCCAAAATGGCACTTCTCGGACTTACCCATTCTATAGTCTCCTGATCAAGCAAAGTGACCAAATCCCACAATACATTTCCATGCTCAGTCTGCAACAACATGCATCTCTGACCAATACCAAACTTCGGTTCTGTGCAGATTGACCAGATAGAAGGATCGACTTCATCCTGGGTGAACTTGTTACGATATGGTGAGCCAGTAGAATTGTTGGAGCTCTTCATAGCTTTCAATGTTGTCCATTGCTGGCCTGATGGCGGTACAAACTGGCGAGGATCCTGTTGCAGGTGTGAGAAGCTGTCGACTTGTGTTGAGTGTCACGACAGCAGGTTCTGAGGATAGTGCGAGGAAGATAAGTAGAGTGCGAGAGGGTTGCTCACATCGCATATCTTACAATTGTTTGGTGGATCAGCAGTCTCGGAATCAAATTGCGTGCCACAAGCAACGCATATCGGTAAGTCTTCACGGAGCTCGGTCATCTTTCTAGGCACAGAACTTAATGATTATAGCTTGAGTTGACGCCTAAGACACCAGAGAACTCGAGGTGGGCAAATAAGCGAGGTATTGAACGAGGTGCAACTGTGGCACGATCAGGACTTAACGGATCAACTAGCCCAAAGGATTTGCGTAGAAGAGATACAGTACAAAGAGCTAAAAGGTGTTCTGGAGAGCAGTATTCCATTACAACAAGAAGATGTCAGGAATCCGCTTAAAATTGCCTTCTCGGAAAACCCGGCCATCGACTTTTGCTCCGTCATGCTCAATAGTCCATCATTCTGTCTCCAAATAATTGATCAATTTCAATCATGGTTCTCAAGCAAGTCCAATCCCCGCGTCCCACCAAGGATGACGCAGGTTTTCGTGCCGCTGTGGAGCAAGCCAAGCTCAGCTTAAGTGAGGGAGGGTATGTCTATATCAATCATTCAATATACAAATTGATCACTACAAGAAGACGGTTATACTAAGACGGAGTCACACAGCATCCCCATTGGTGCCTGTCTCGTTGGTGCAGACGGCAAGATGATTGGCGCGGGACGAAATCAGAGAGTGCAAAAGGGTAGTGCTACATTACATGTATGTTCAGACAGGCCATTCATCTCAATTCCCACCGTACATAGTTGCGGGAAGCTACTGTTTCCACACATACACTTAGTTCTGCCTCGTCATGATCTAACACTCCATGTCTGCTACTAGGGCGAAATCTCCGCCCTCGAAAACTCTGGCCGTCTACCTGCATCTGCTTACAAAGGCGCCACAATGTACACCACTTTATCTCCCTGCGACATGTGCACGGGAGCATGTATCCTGTACAAGGTTACACGAGTGGTGATGGGCGAGAACGCCAATTTTGTAGGTGGTGAGAAGTATTTGAAGGAAAGAGGGATTGAGGTTGTGAATTTGGAAGATGAGGAGATGAAGGGTATTATGGGGAAGTTCATCAAGGAACACCCTGACATTTGGGTGAGTATTTTGTTTGCGTCGTTGATCTTTGACAATTGCTGATGTGTCTTGAAGTATGAGGATATTGGCGAGGAATGAAGACGCTCAATGATCAAGTGTCATAGTCGACTGGAACATCCGTCGCGTTGATTATGTAGTCATGACGAGGTCAATCGACGGACTTCTTGGAAGAAGAATCTGAGTTTCTCCTTGTCGATGAAGGGTGTGACACCTGTTTGTATTAGTGCGAGCGTCACGCATACATCGTGGAGACAACTCACCATGACCAAGGTTACAAATCCAGCCTTGCTTGCCCTTGCCAAAGCCGTCTACCATGTTCTGTACAGCAGCTGTGATGCTAGAGCGATCTCCATACAGTACGCCAGGGTCCATGTTGCCTTGTAGAACCTTGCCATATTTCTGTGCGATTGCGTACGCTTGGGCTGGGTCATGAAGCCAGTCGAGTCCAATGATGTTGTAATCTGTCTTGCAAAGATCCTCAAGCGCGTACCACGCACCCTTTGCGAAGACTACCATAGGCACTTTTTCCAAGCCCATTTCAGCCAACTTCCAGGGTAGGTGACGCGCGATATAGTCGAGGTAGGGGAATGAAAAGTCCTTGAATGCTTGGGGTGACATCTCTCCCGCCCACGAGTCGAAAACTTGGATTATCTGGGTGACCTGTTAGATTGCATCGGAAGGGTTGTATGGATGCTAGTACTTACTTGTGCTCCAGCAGCGACTTGTAGTGCGAGATAGTCTACACAGACCTCCGCGATTCTTTGCAACAAGGCAGCGCTGGCTTGAGGGTACTGGTAAATCCATCTCTTGATCTCCTTGAACAGCTTGCTTCCGCCTCCCTCGACCATATAGCACAGTAACGTCCACGGCGCACCGCAGAAACCGAACAACGGCACTCTTCCATCCAACTTCTTCCTCGTCATCGTCAATGCCTTGTATACATAGTCCAACTCTTTTGCACAGTCCACCTTCCTCTCCATTATCTCGCTATACTGTTTGTCCTCCGGAGACTTCAAAGGATGCGGGAAGTGAGGGCCAACCTTGTCTAGCATTACAACCTCCATGCCCATAGCTTGCGGCACAACCAGGATGTCAGAGAAGATGATAGCGGCATCAATGAGACCAGCGTACTCGTCGATTGGTTGAACAGTCAGATCGGAGGAGGTTTCTTCATCCCGGCAGCACTCGAAGAAGTCTTTTGTGCCTTTACGCTCGTGGTACTGAGGGAGATAGCGTCCTGCTTGACGCATAACCCATATTGGAGGACGCTCGACTTTCTCATTACGAGCTGTGCGGAGAAGGAGGTCGTTCTTGATAGGGGGGAAGTTGTGGGAGGTGGTGTCGTTCTTTGCCATCTCTACGATTGTGCGGGGATTATATATGTATGTATTAACGTTGAGATGTTGAGAGATATACAAGGTATACCTGGTATTGCAGACACCTCGGAGAGACATTGAGGATCGACGTCAGTTTGCTATGAACCATGGAACGCAAGACACAAGCATAAAGGGGCAAATCTGAAACAAATCTGTAACATCTGCACGTCTCGACCTGGTCGCATAAACCAATCTATGTTGGTGCCTACCAAAGCTGCCATCAGAGCGCTACGGAATGTCTGCTATGTATCGCATGGTCCGTCGTGCATCGTCTGGGCAAGTCGGGCAGCATCCAGCACGACAGAGGCTAAGGCTAAGGACGTGACTGATGTGCCTACAATCAAGCGCACTCGCAGATCAAAAGCGAAGATAGAAAACGTAACATTTGATACCTCACTGCCTGACGACGTGAATGAAGCGCCTACGGTCAAACGCACTCGCAAAACAAAAGCAAAGACAGAGACCATAAGTTTTGGCACCTTACTTCCTCAAGGGCTGCTTTCAATTGAAGTCAGTCCTCTGGAAGACCTTGAAGATGCTGTTACTTTTTCTCAAGCGTACCCTACAGTAGTCCAACAAGCGCGAAACAATATGCGCAAATTCGAGCATTGCGTTCTCTTGACTCGAGTAGGCAGCTTCTACGAACTATACTTCGAGCATGCTGAGCAGTATGGTCCTCTGCTTGGGCTGCGAGTTGGTAGCAAGAAAACAAGTGCTGGGCCTGTAGCGATGGCTGGTTTCCCGTTTTTCCAGCTCGATCGCTTCTTGAAGATGCTTGTGCAGGATCACAATAAGCACGTTGCTATCAGTGAGGAAGTGGCAAACGATCCATCACAAAAAGTCAGGTCGGGTGGGTTGATGTTTGATAGAGAGGTAAAAAGAATCATCACGCCCGGAACACTGATAGATGAAAACTTTCTGAGTCCTCTCGAGCACAACTACCTGCTTGCGATTACTGTCGCTCGCAGTAATGACTCTACCGATGATACTGGAGATTTTATGCTTAGCCGTGTAGGTCTATCGTGGATTGACCTTTCAAGTGGTGATTTCTTCACACAAATCACTGATATTGATAGCTTGTCCTCGGCTGTGGCTCGTATTGGACCTCGAGAGGTCATTGTCCAGCAAGCAGAGGCCAAGCATATCGTTGGTAAGACTTTGTTATCTATACTGGACGGATCTGGTCTTCGGCCAAGCTTTTCCGAGTCACCTCCAGCTGTACTCAGCTCAGAAGATTGGGCATCTCTGCTTGATGATCCTTCTGCCACCGATTCAATACAAGCTTTCAATAGCGAAGAAACACAATCTGCAAATCTGTTACTACACTATGTAAAAGGACATCTACCTGGGATTAAGCTGAAGCTTCAAGCGCCAGTCCGGCAGAGTGCTGAGGACTACATGATAATCGACAAGAACAGTCTTCGAGGCTTGGAGGTGACTCAAACATTGCGGGATGGCGTGTTCAAGGGTAGCTTGTTGCAGGCTGTCCGAAGAACGAGTACAGAAAGTGGAGCTAGATTGTTAGCACAAAGATTAAGTATGTGGGTTGATAGTCATCTTGAGCTTGTCTAACCTCTTTGCAGCCTCGCCTTCGACTTCGTTGACTGTGATCAATCAACGTTTGGATCTCGTCGAAGAGCTGATTGGAAATGAAGTCTTGCTGACAGAGCTGGGCGAATTATTACGTCGAACGTATGATACTTTACGACTCGTGCAAAAGTTCTCCTTCGGACGAGGTGACGCTGATGATCTGCTTGCTCTTGCCCGGACTATACAAATGACTCAGCAGATCAAGGATCTCCTGGCCGGGTTCAGCAGTAGCATGTCTTCACAACTGGCACGTCTCTGTGAACGATTCCACTGGGAAGGACCAAATCAAGTCGCCGAGCGTATCTTGCGAGCGATTGATGAGGAAGGATTGACTTTGCAGCAACAAAGCCTAGAGATGAATGAAGTTGAAGCAGCCGGCCTTGCACGGAACGTACTTGAAGAGCAAGCCTCCATCACTGAAATGTCTGATCTGAAGAAGAGTCTGAGCACAAAGCGCTTCAACAAGCAGGTCGAAGCGGAAGTTAATAGACCAACTACAGCTGATATCTGGATCATGCGACGTGACGCATCACCAGTATTGAAGAACCTTCACGACAAGCTAACATCTCTATATAAAGACAAGCAGCAACTTGCCGATGATCTAAAAGCACAACTCAACGCAACAACACTGACCCTCAAACTCACACCCGGTCTTGGCCACATCTGTCACATCAAAGGCCGCGACACCAAAATTGACCTGACGAGTCTCCCGGACGCCCGCACTGTCAGTTCCAGCAAGTCCACCCGCTCCTTCTACCTCCCTACGTGGACACGTCTGGGCTCTCAAATCGAAGACCTCAAACTCCGCATCCGCGCCGAAGAACAATTCATCTTCCACTCCCTCCGCGATCTCGTTATCCAAAACCTCGTTCTCCTCCGGCGCAACGCTTCTATCCTCGACTCCCTTGACGTCGCCACTTCCTCCGCCCGCCTGGCGCAAGAATTTAACCTAAAACGTCCCATTCTCAACCACAGCACCAATCACGCCATCTATAGCGGCCGGCACATGACTGTAGAGGCGGGTCTCCTCTCTAGTGGACGCCAGTTCATACCCAATGACTGCATCCTCACGCCCACAGAACGACTGTGGCTAATCACCGGTCCAAACATGGCAGGCAAGAGCACATTCCTCCGCCAAACAGCATTGATCAGCATACTCGCCCAAACTGGCAGTTTCGTGCCGGCCGCCTTTGCTGAACTCGGTCTCGTCGACCAGATCTTCAGCCGCATTGGAAGTGCAGACAATCTAAGCCAGGACCAAAGCACTTTCATGGTCGAAATGCTCGAGACGGCGCATATACTCCGCCACGCCACGTCGCGGAGTTTCGTCATCATGGATGAAGTGGGACGGGGCACGACGCCAGAGGATGGTATAGCAGTTGGGTACGCGGTGCTGAATCATTTGCAAAAGGTGAGTAAGTGTCGCACGCTTTTTGCGACGCACTTTCATGCGTTGGCGGATATGACGAAGAGGTTCGTTGGGTTGGCTTGTTATTGTACGAATGTGGTGGAGGAGGGCCAGGGAAGGTGGAGGTATGATCATAGGGTGAGAAGAGGAGTGAATAGGCAGAGTCATGCTTTGAAGGTGGCAAAGTTGGCGGGAATGCCAGAAGAGGTGGTCAAAACTGCGAGCGAGGTGTTGAAGAGTTTGGGAGATGAAAGTGTTGATGTCGAGGTTTGATGTGGATAAGTCGGCGATGGGACTGGTAGGTGAAAAATTTATGTGTCTGAGGCAGTCAGTGGCGTCACTGAATATGTTTTTAAATGATTGGAGGTCAAGTCCCAAATAATTGCAAGAAGCCAATACCATCAGGACTTTACCGCTATCCAGAGACCGACGATTCGATGACATAGTCGCCGCATAGGAAAAGGAAATCTGTACTCAAACCCGCTTTGATCTTCTTTGGACGACACAAACACGAGCTGGCGCCTTCCCTCCTATCTCACCATCTCTCACCACAATACTACCAGCCTTCTCACCTACCTTATTCTTTTCCGCATTAAAGAGCAGATGAAGTCGCATGCCAAAAGCTCGACTAGGCCATTATATAGGAAGATCTCAGTGCCGATTGCGTTGGTTATGCCGGTTTTGATGGATTAGACACGCTCGGAAGACGGGGTTGAACTTCCATGTAGCGAGCAAAAAGGAGCAAAAGAAATCAAAGACGATTGATGGGAAAGGAAAAAAAACCTTAATGCTTTCTTTGATACATGGTGTCATCCTTAGTGCAGGGGCCATGCTAATCTTCTCTGTATTTTTTCAATTCGGTGCCGGACAGGCGAAGACCCATCTCTTGCAGCAGTACACATCATGTGGTATGATCGTGAAAAGTGGCTAGACGTTTATATGAGTCAAACACTTCCGGGCTAGATACCCTAATGAATGTTATTGCCACTATCCTAAGGTAGCGCACTAGATCGTAAAAGACTCCGGGATATATCTTGCAAAGTATTTGCATAGCAAAATGTTGCATTCCCCCTACAATCAATGAAACTTTCCAGATCAGCACGTCGTGTTGTTCGTCCATATAATGTCGTGAAGTCTGCTGGAGCCTCGCTGCAACAGCTGTGTTACCCAATATCTCGTCGCGCCCTGTCTAAAACATGTTACAGGAGTGATAACACACCAGTATTGCGGTACGGCAATTTTGCACAGAAGAAGCCGGCTTCCCAGCAGGCTGGTGTTGTCGTGAGAGTATTGGGAGAATCAGGGATCACACGAAACACGTCAACTAGCTCAGACTCAGGCAAAGGCCCTGATAGAGCATCACGTCATGCACGTCTATTAAGTGCTATACAGGTTGCTCGCCAAGTTGACAAGAACACGAGCACTACGAAAGTGCAGGATAGTGAGATTCTCCATGTAAGCACGGCCGAGGCAAGCTATGCACCATCAGCTTTTGAGACACATGACACTTCGGCCTCTCCGCAAGCATTTGTAGTGGAGAACAACAATGATGTGCCAGTATCAAGACATAGCCAGCTAGCAAAGAGAATGTGGGCCACTCGGCGCGAGCAGGTCCTCAGCGCTATACAAGAAGAGCAAGCTGCTCTAATTCGGATCCCATTCTCGCAGAATCTGCAAGGCTGTACGCTGGGAAGGTTGAAGCGAGTATGTTAAGTCCCCGGGAGTCAGGCCGGGTGAGCATGATGGAGGACCTCGCCGACATACCACAACGGGACAGCTCCAAAGAACTGTATGCTGGCGAATTTCGCAAGGCCAACGACGGACACTGTGTGATCTCGCCCCTGACCGTAACCACACCGTTGCTCTTTGATCCAGGTGTAACAACATATGAGATGGATCGTCAACTTTCAGTCCTGCTCGACGAGGTTAGAATCGTATCTCGACACGCTCAATTCGGTTACCTCAGGCCCTACGACGACCCAATGGACAGTGCAGCGATTGGGACTTATTTGAAGGAGCGCTTGACCTACCGCATAGATGTATATCGAGGTATCTCCTTCCAGCTGATGGCTGCGCTCAGCTATGCTTGGCCTGCTGTGGTAGAGCGCGCTAGAAGCCACTATACGTCCTTGTATGCTCGGAAGCGAGGCATAGAGCGGTTATTTGACATACAACGGCACATCGTCCAGTTGAAGGCCGAGGTCGATTTAGTGCGTAATGCACTCGCATTAACCACTACTCTTAGTGGCATCATCACTAGAAATGTGCTGTATGCAGATGAGTGGGGGATGTCAACAAACGTAAACACCAGTGCTCATACGGTGAATGACGGCTGGCTCGAGATTAGAGAAATGTGTAAAGGGACGGACAGCTGGAGGGACGAGTGGTATGCTGTAGTCAGCGGATCACAAGTCGTCAAGAGAATGCAGGAGTTCAGACAGGACGTCAAAGATGTAAAACGAATGCTAAAAGCCTTAAGATACCTGCAAGAACAGATGGAAGCTGCAGTCATTACGGAGATGCGTCAAGCTAAGCAAATTACACACGGATATTACAGGCACTATAGAGCCGTTCAGCTTGATCTAGGCCACTTGCGCCGTTTCTACTACCAGGCGTGTAACAGAGATGGTCTGGACTATAGACACAAGTTTTAACGTGTGATGGAGCTCGAAGCCCAATTCAGACAATCAGAACTCCCAAGAAGTATTATGACTCTGATGAGGTGCATAGACATTATCCAAACGGCTCGCATCAGCAAGAAGTACAAATACCAGCGCTGGCCTAGGTCATTACCCAGACCTGTTCTGCCGGACTTTGTGCAAGAAGCTGTGAAGAAGCACAGACAGAAACATGGCCCCGAGAGTATCTTTTGAGTGTGGATGAGAAGATCCGTCGTCTTTGTTGCCATATTGGCATGCACATCGCTCACCACGTCATCCTGGGCTTCAGCGTGATCCTTCTTGCTTGCCCAAGACATGCACTATCGTGCTGGCGCAAATCCTTCATCTCAAGTCTGGATCAGTCTGAGAGTAGCAGACGCACATCGCATGGTATCTCCGTCCACACGTCCTGGATTGTGACAGAAGATTGGTGGCTTTTAGATCTACACAATACAAGCTTGGACTCGACCCTTGCTGCGACTGTCTTCGAAGGATGCGCAATAACTCTGCATTTCTTCTGACCTTGAGCGACAAGCATTCTCCCAAGCGGTCATCATGGCTAAGTGGGATACGCGGCTACTCAAACTGAAAGGGGAGATTCTTGCTTAAGCGCTACCTGACATCATGGACCAAGAGACCTTCGAAAGTCGTCGTATTTCGGAAACACAACGTCTGATATAGCAGTCTTGCCCGCGAGCTGAAGGCTAGTGGGAAGACTGCATATTGTACGGTGCCGATACCTAGCTCATTTACCGAGGCGATCAGTAGAGTATTCGAGGCTATTATTACGACTTACAGCGCACATAGTTAGAAAAGTCTACTAATCACCTGAAGGCAGCCGAAACAACCAAGGATAGGATATTCAGATACAATATTTCACACAAGCAAAGGCGCAGGAGATATTCATCGACTACAACAATCCTGTGAAGGCAAATTCGCACCTGAAGGATCCGACTTACCCTCACTTTTCACTGCTCGAAGCCGCTTGTAGAAATCAAGATCATGAGTCTCCGAAGTTACCCTAGCTCGTATAGGTCATCGAACAAGAACTTATCGACGACATTCCCGCACCCCGGACAGCGCTCTCTTCATCTCGACCAAGTCTGCCGAATTCTAGGTCAAAGGGTGTGTCAAGACTGTATTGCTAGAGATGTCTACCCTAGTACTAGCTTGTCCGGTTCTCGTCTTAGAGTTGCGTCTGATGTCCTTCGTTCTACAGGATTTAGCTTAAATAAAAATATCATGACATGCATCACGTCAAATCGCTTTCGTAGTATATGTACTAGTCGTTACTACCTGAATGATTTTATTTTCTTTCCTTAGCCCATGTCGCATTACTCAGCACTCTCTAGACCTTCCGCAGCCAGCATCGCGACCCTTAGCTACCAGTATCTAATGTAAGCACGACTTGCTTACGAATGTCATAAGCATACGAATCTCACGCATCAGGACTCGCCAAACAAACAGTGCTACGACATGAAAATCTCTTCAAGAGTTGGAGTTGATACGACAATAATGCACGTGTGTTAATCTCTTCAATGAAGAGGGACGTGCTCCTGCCGGCCAAGGTCTTGACACAAGCCCTGCAGCGATTTTCAGCACACTTCTATTGTCGACCAATCCAGTACACGGCGCTGTTTTCAGACGTGTTGTTCTTGGTCTACGCCTACTTTGCTTTACACCCTTAGCGAATCGCACCGGCGCATTCGATCTGTAACCAAGATTTCGCCACTACATGGCTGATACGAGCGATACACTAAAAGAAATCTTTGGGCAAATACTCTCTGCACATAAAAAGGCAGGGAGATGGCAGGAGCTGAGGAGATGGGTGATATTGAACAAAGCTACGAAAAATCTAGGGGGGTCAAGAAGACGTCGTCGAGCCTCCTCTCGGTAGTAGAGATTTCAGCTTAGATCTCGTGAATTCAAACCATCTCAAGCAATGAAGACAAATTAATTAAATAACAACATCATTATTGTCAATCATCGTGATGACTTCAATTAGAGCTTCCAGCTGTTGACGAAAGCAAACAATGTCCCACAAGAAGAACAATAAAAGTCCCTCAATAGCCGCCATCATTGGCTGTTCTTCCTCGACGGCGACAAAAAGGTTCGTGCAGCGCTTGAATTAGTTTTGAGATCAACCAGCCCTTCTTGCACTCTTGAGCTTGCTGGGAGTCGAAACCAAATTGAGTAACATCCATATAGTAGTCTGAGATAGATTGCTGGCAGGGTGAATGACGCGAGTAGAGGCGGATTGTATTGTGTTGTCTGCACTCGCAACAAAAGGCGGCATTGAATACATGCTTCTCTTTCTTGACATGGCATCAGCTGATTATGGTCGAGGAACTTTGTATACTAGAGGAAACTTTATGATCGTGTTATCGCCAAGAAGATTCTGTGAAGTAGCATCTGACTTGTCCCGATAATATCACCCCGTCCCCGGTGTCAAAAGCATCATCCAGACTGTTCGAGTGCATGGAGGTCGTCGTCCATTCCGATGGCGGACTCCTCAGGACTAACCGGCGAGACAGAATTGGCGTTCAAGATCATCGGAGACGAACTCATTGCAGCGCCTACTTGCAGCTGAATCTGACAGTTCTCCTTCATTGTTGTCGATGTTGCCATCCGGTCCGTCAAGTTTTGCTGCATGCCCAGCAAAGGGCATATATGTGACAGTATCCTTCACAAGTTTCTCGGCAATGTGTTATCATGATTCTACTGCTGCTGCAAGCGTCGTTTTGAGAGGATTGAAGATGGTGCTTGACCTTTGGTATCTCGATGTTCAGATTGCACCGTAGATCGTGAGTCTTTATTGTTTGATTGAGTGGAAGACCCATCCTCAACTCTGACTCGACGAATGATACTCCAGGTCCATTCAACCCGAATGAAAATGGCAGGTTGCAGATCTGACCGCTTTGACGTTGATTGCAGCTAATAAGTAGATGTGAGCTGAGCAAGAGCCGTCCAAACGAATTACCGGTGCGATTGATGGTGTCATTGCGGTACTGCTGCCTACATCAAGTATTCAGAATATGCTATCCTTCCCGTATAATGCTCGGTGTTTGTTCCAGCCATCCCGGACAAAGTCAGGCAGTACCGGCGCAGGAGAAGACGGGCACCATTTCTGATAATTGTGCTTATTACTGATACGTTTTGTTTGCAGCAGGTGGATGGCTCTAAAGAGTAAACGGATTTCACCAGCGAGCCGACTGTGAACCAGATTGTGACTCATATGATGCACTCTGATCAATGAATCAATATAATCAAGGCCAATCTGGGTGGCTGCAGCGTACACTCGGGCCAACTCCAACATCTTGCTTTCCACGGACCTCTCACTCGAAAGAATCGGTGTGACCAATCTTTACTACGACGAGCTTCGCATATCACAGGCTGTAATCGCTGTTGCTGCGCCTTCTTGATCTCTTGAATCTTGGATTTGATAACTTTCATGTCAAACATGAGCTGGCTAACCCTGGGCAATTGATCTCGAGCCCATAGGGCATAGCGTGGGTTCAACAATAGCTCGACGAAGACGTCTTCGATTTCGAGATACATATCTACCACTTTATGGGTGTATAACTTTGCCTCATATACGTCCTTTTCCTGACGAGCATAAAGAAGATTACGGCTGAGAATATTTGCCGAATGACTGCTTCTTTGCTCGTAATAGACTAGTAAACCGGCGATATCCTTTGATAAAGCCCGATACACTTTATGCTTTGCTTTGTATCCCACCACTCTGGAGTCGTCCACAGCATTTCCGCTGTTTGCTTCATTTCGCATGAATGACGTGATCAGTCGCAACGCAAAACGCTTCGTCAGCTTGAGCAGGGCCCGTGTCAGCTCGTTATGCTTAAGATAGACTTTGACACGATGCAGCAGATGTCCCCGCAGATATGCATAATACACGATTGCCTCCAGCGGGTAAGTGAATTGGCGTAGATTCCCATCCGCGCTCAGGCGCCAATCATGCTGCACTTCCGCGAGCATCAGTCGCAGTTGACGATCCGCATCATCGGGAGGAGTTGCAGGGTCATGTATCTGCACAATCTCTGTCCTCCTAGGATAAAACAAGTTGTAGAGGGATATCTAATCTACAGACCCGCCAGCTTGCCAATCAATAGTGTCGATTTCCACATCCTCTTGATGACGCAATGTACTGGCTTGAACTCGCGCAAATGGGTCATAAAGTTCTGCGATAAGTTCTAGTGAGAGAGGGCTCGATGGAGATGCCTTCCGGCTCTGATTCAGATCATGGTCGAAGTCGCTTACATCCGCATCGGACCCACGAGCTTTTTGATAGAAACGGAACGTTCGCCTCACGTTAGCTGAAGCAGTGCGTTCTTCATCTTCCTCTGCTATGTCGTTGTTGCTTTGTAAGATAGTTAAGCCTCTTTCCGAACCTGCTCTGGCCTGTAAAGGCGTACTTGAGTCTCTAGCGTAGGCGGATGAAGCGTCTAGGGAGAGAAGGCCCGAAGTCTCATCGTCTAGATCACTAGTTGATTGATGGCAGACTCTTCATCTGGATAGTCAATCGATGTGTTTTGCCCTGTCGGTAGTGCTAGCCGTTCTTGGAAATGCTCCAGTACATCTTCCACCTTGTGGTCGTTGCCGTCGTTATGGTCACTGTCTACAATGCGTGCAGCGGTATTAAGGTCGTCAGGATCACGAAACTGGGATCTCGTGCTTCGAGCACGGACCATTCCATCAGAAAGACGACCAATACCGACAGTGTTTCTGCTCGCGACTTGATCGACATTATTCACTTCAGACCCTTCATGTCCACGATTGTCATCTCCGGCCAAGGCGGTGGAGTTCAGAGGTGCTCGGAGGAGATGATCTTCTCAGGCTTCGCAGGCCTTGCAGGAGTATTTGCATTCTTCAGACTATTTTGTGCGAACTTGAACCACCGGCGATTCAAGGATGCAGTATGCGCTTTATGCAATGGGCAGACTGGAGTCAGGCATTATGTATGATAGCGAGTATTCCGTACGCACGAGAGCGACCTTGAGGCTGTCAACATGTAATGGTGTAAAGCTGAGACTGAGAGTCAGGGGAATCTCAAAGTGGTTGTGAGATTGCCGTTGAACACGGATGACGTGTGGAAACACGTGGAAGATTCTGGATGAAACTGGTTTCAGGTTTTGCCAAGACAAAATTACTTCTGGAATGTGCTGGATGCTGCTGGTATTATCTAGACTCCTCCTCCTTCTACAGCTCACTGTAATATAAAGCCTACCTCTAATCGTCGTCTCCATCTGCTTCGTTCCTGAAGTTTATCTATCACTCACACTCACACTCACACTCACACTCACACTCACACTCACACTCACACTCACACTCACACTCACAATATACCAACAGCCTGATCACCAAGTTTACAATCGGGCCATTGCTCATAACATCTAGGAAGCCAACGACGGACTCGTCACTGTGATACAGATCGAGACGAAGGAAGTGTTAGCTAACGTAGACGAAAAAAAATCCGCGACACAAGATGACTTCCAACATGCAATTCACTGACCGTGCTACCAAAGCTCTGGCTGATGCTGGAGAACTTGCACAGCAGTATGCGCATTCACAGATCATGCCCATCCACCTTGCGGTCTCTTTACTCGACCCACCTCCAGACCTCTCCAAGGATCAACAAACGACCTCCAACGACTCTCATGCACAATCTTCGGCACCCCTATTCAAACAAGTGGTCGAGCGAGCTCACGGCGATGCTCAAGCACTTGACCGCCAACTCAAGAAGGCACTGGTTCGTCTGCCAAGTCAAGATCCTCCACCAGAATCACAATCAATGTCGCCAGCTTTCATGAAAGTACTACGTGCTGCCAGCGACCTCTCCAAAACACAGAAAGACAGCTACATCGCTATCGACCATCTCATTACAGCACTCGCACAAGATACTACCGTGCAGCGCTGTCTCGCTGAGGCCAACATTCCAAAGACAAAGTTGATCGACGAAGCTATCACACAAATTCGAGGCACAAGACGGGTCGACTCCAAGACAGCAGATGCTGAATCAGAGAACGAGAATCTCAAGAAGTTCACCATCGACATGACATCAATGGCTCGTGAAGGCAAGATCGATCCCGTTATTGGTCGTGAAGAGGAAATTAGACGCGTCATCCGAATCTTGTCCAGACGTACCAAGAACAACCCAGTCCTCATAGGTGACCCCGGTGTCGGTAAGACGACCGTGGTCGAAGGTCTCGCTACGCGTATCGTCAACGCCGATGTACCAGCCAACCTTGCTGCTTGCAAGCTCCTTTCACTCGATGTCGGAGCTCTTGTTGCTGGAAGCAAGTATCGTGGAGAGTTTGAAGAACGTATGAAGGGTGTATTGAAAGAGATTGAGGACTCCAAGGAGATGATCGTACTCTTCGTTGATGAGATCCATCTCCTCATGGGTGCTGGCTCTAGTGGAGATGGTGGTATGGATGCTGCTAACCTGCTCAAGCCCATGTTGGCTCGAGGTCAATTACACTGTATCGGAGCAACCACACTTACAGAGTACCGAAAGTATATCGAGAAAGATCAGGCCTTTGAACGACGATTCCAGCAAGTTTTGGTCAAAGAACCATCAGTCAACGAGACGATATCCATTCTTCGTGGTCTCAAGGAAAAGTATGAAGTGCATCACGGTGTCACTATCCTCGACGGTGCCATTGTTTCTGCTGCCTCTCTCGCCTCTCGTTACCTCACTCAACGACGACTTCCTGACTCTGCCGTCGACTTGATTGATGAAGCTGCAGCTGCCGTCCGTGTCACACGCGACTCACAACCAGAAGCTCTCGACAACCTCGAGCGTAGGCAGCGACAGTTGGAGATTGAGATTCACGCACTCGAGCGAGAAAAGGATGACGCATCTCGCACCAGACTCCGCGAGGCGAAGCAGGAACATGCAAACATCAACGAAGAACTGAAACCACTACGCGAAAAGTACGAAAGCGAGAAACAGCGAGGCAAGGAGATTCAAGAGGCTCGTATGAAACTGGACCAGCTAAAGTTCAAGAGTGCCGAAGCTGAACGAGTTCGCGACCTTAGCACTGCTTCCGACCTCAGGTATTACGCCATACCTGAGACCGAAGCTCGCATTGCCACTCTCGAAAAGGAGAAGTTGGAGCACGACCGCGAAATGATGAACAGAAGGGGATCTACTGGTGGTGAAACTCTCCTCACCGATGCTGTAGGCCCTGACCAGATCAACGAGATTGTAGCAAGATGGACCGGTATTCCTGTCACACGCCTTCGAACTTCAGAAAAGGACAAGCTGCTAAACATGGAGCGCAATCTTGGTGAGATTGTTGTTGGTCAGAAGGAAGCTGTCACCTCTGTTGCCAATGCTATTCGTCTGCAGCGCTCTGGTCTTGCCAATCCCAATCAACCACCAAGTTTCCTTTTCTGTGGTCCTTCTGGTACTGGTAAGACACTTTTGACAAAGGCGCTAGCAGAGTTCCTGTTCGATGATCCGAAGGCCATGATTAGATTCGACATGTCTGAATACCAAGAACGTCATTCTCTCAGCAGAATGATCGGTGCTCCTCCTGGCTACGTTGGACACGATGCCGGTGGTCAGCTCACTGAAGCTCTTCGTCGTCGACCCTTCTCTATCCTTCTCTTCGACGAAGTCGAGAAAGCTGCGAAGGAAGTTCTCACTGTGCTTCTTCAGCTCATGGATGATGGACGTATCACTGACGGCCAAGGAAGAGTCGTTGATGGTAAGAACTGTATCATCGTCATGACTTCCAACCTCGGTGCCGAACATCTAGCACGACCAACCGCCACTGATGGCAGGATTGACCCTACTACCAAAGAAATGGTCATGTCAGCACTTCGCTCGTACTTCTTACCAGAGTTCCTCAACCGTATTTCAAGCATTGTCATCTTCAACAGGCTCACCAAGAAGGAAATCAGAAGCATCGTCGATGTTCGCATGGAAGAGATTCAGAAACGATTGATCGGCAACGGGCGCAATGTCCATATCGATATGAGCAACGACGTCAAAGACTACCTTGGCAGCGCTGGCTATTCTCCTGCTTATGGTGCTCGTCCTTTGGCTCGTCTGATTGAGAAGGAAGTCCTTAATCGTCTGGCCGTCCTCATCTTGCGAGGGTCAATCAAAGATGGTGAGACTGCTCAGGTGGTGCTAGACGATGGACATGTTGCTGTCTTGCCCAACCACTCGGATAGTGATCTGGACGAAGACATGTCGGACGGGTACGATGACTACGAGGAAGATGCAGTACATGAGCTGGAAGACAAGGTGGATGGTGACATGGATTTATACGACTAGAATGGGAATGATGATATAGAAGAAGGGCGTTTTGGGTGGGTAAGGAAGTCTGCTCAAGTGCTGAATGGACGATGCATGCAAGCGCAACTACAGCGATGGCGTCAAAGGAGGGTCAGGTGGCGCGATCAGACTACTCATAGCTTAATTACATAGCATAATATGCCTATATGACCAGAATCAAATGATTCATGATTCCGAATGTTCAATGTTCGACTTCCAATGAGCTGTGGCGATTACCGTTTTGGGCTCAAATTGATTTCCAAGTTCTCGCGTCTTGTTCGTGTTTCGACAACAAGCTCGTCTCGTTCGTTCAGTTTTCGATGTATAAGAAGCCCTTCCGTCAGCCCTTCAAGTCGCGACCTGCGGCTTCCCTAAAGCAACGCGAGGATGACGAACCTCCAGCAAAGAAACGCCGTGTCAGTCCTGAGCCTAGCACGACTGGCAATGTAACATCAATACAAACGCGGCCTAGCCAGTCTGCAGCCACCTCTGGATCGTTCCGGAAACCTGTCGTGACCGCTAGCCCTACGCCATCAAAGATCGTGCCAATACCATCTGACAATACACCTGTCCGACACTACAACGCCCTCTATCGCAAATTTACCAACAAAAAGCATAAGACCTGGGATGGTGATGGTATTCTTACTCACGATGGTGACACCGCCACACTACAAGACATATCAGGCGCACCGATGGGCAGAACATCTTGTAAAAGACAACTCGAAACGGGTGCGGAATTAACCATCAATGGCAAAGAGGTGGAAATTGATAGTGAAATATCGAGAGAGGACTTTCTTTCTGGGCGAGTGTTTTTGGGGACACAAGGAAAGCCGACGGTCAGGGAGCTGGATGAGCAGATGAGAACCAGTGTCAAGTTCAACGCTAAGACGATCAAGCCAGAGGTGGTGGGGGTGGAAGACGATGAAGACGAGCTGCCAAAGTTACCATTGTCTACTTACAAGGCTCCTGTACTCAGCAAACCTCTGCCGAAGCCAGCGAATGCAGCTCGTCTGACATCAAAAGGACAAGAGGTCAAGAATGCCAGACCAAGAACCCCTGTTGTGGTGGAGACTGCGGCATCAACACAATCTATTTTCAACCCTGGTGCTCGATTCAAGAACCCAGTGCTGGATAAATCCTCGCTTCCTCAAGTCCAGACTGGAGATGGCCCGGTACCACGTTTCGATCCGAATGCAGAAGGCGCCGTCGTTATGAGAAGACCTTTGAATGTTCCTCGGGGCAAGCAGGTCGTTGATGTAGTTATTGATCCTTTCCTTAGCGTGAAACTGCGAGATCATCAGAAAGAGGGAGCGAAGTTCTTGTACGAGTGCGTCATGGGCATGCGTCCCGAAAGTGGAGTTGGTGCTATTCTTGCGGATGAGATGGGCTTAGGCAAGACTTTACAGGTTATCACTCTTCTCTGGACGTTGTTCAAGCAGACTCCTATTTGGGGGAACAAACCGGTCGTTAAGAAGGCTCTCATTGTCTGTCCAGCTACGTTGATCAAGAATTGGGAGCAGGAGTTCCACAAATGGCTACCCAATCGGCTTGGGGTATATGTCTGTGAAGACAGCAGGTCCAGATTATCCATATTCGCAAAGTCACCCGTCTTGCAAATCATGGTCATTGGCTATGAGAAGTTACGGATTGTGCAAGAGGATCTGCGCAAGCACGATAATATCGATATAGTCATTGCCGATGAAGGTCATCGTTTGAAGACAGCGAAAAACAAAGCTGCAGAAGCCATCAAGAGCTTGAGAACAGAAAGACGTATCATCCTTTCAGGTACACCCTTGCAGTAAGCTCTATCTGTGACACTTGACCAACAACAACCATGCTGACACTTCTCAGAAACGACTTGATCGAGTTCTACATGATGGTGGACTTTGTTAACCCCGGTCTACTCGGCAAGCCCAACACCTTTAAGAAAGAATTCGAGGTGCCCATCCTACGAGCTTCCCAACCTGGTGCCACCGAAGACGATATTGAGACTGGACAAGCTCGTAGTGAGGAATTGGCGAAACTTACTAGTGTTTTTATCCTTCGCCGCACGTCGGCTATCCTTTCCAAGTATCTCAAGCCGAAATCAGAATATGTCATCTTCTGTGATCCAACAGATGCACAAGCTGAGATCTATCGCGATATCCTAGCATCATCTGTCTTTGGTGCCGCGCTCGGCAATTCAGACATGTCGTTGCAATTGATCACTATACTCAAGAAGGTTTGTAATAGTCCTCACCTCCTGCGACTCAGAGACAAGGAAGACGGGTCGAGCAGCAGTATCATGTCCAGCTTGTCAACCCAGATCAAGAGAGCCAATTCAATACCGGGGAGTGGCAAGCTTCGGGTTTGCGATCAATTACTGTGGAAGTTGAACGACATGAAGGAAAAGGTCGTAATTGTCTCGCACTATACTTCAACACTGGACATGCTCGGCAATCTGCTGGCAAGTGAGAGTCTACCATTCCTCCGACTCGACGGCACTACACCTACTGGCAAACGTCAAGCTCTCGTCAACAGGTTCAATAAAGCACAACACAAAGATTGTTTTGCGTTCCTCCTCTCCGCCAAATCTGGTGGAGCCGGCCTCAACTTGATCGGAGCAAGCAGACTCATCCTGTACGACATCGACTGGAACCCAGCGACGGATTTGCAGGCAATGGCTCGCATCCATCGTGACGGGCAGACTAAGCCTTGTCATATCTACCGCTTGCTCACACGAGGAGCACTAGATGAGAAAATCTACCAGCGTCAAGTCAGTAAGCTGAGCTTGAGTGACTCGGTCATTGATAACAAGAACAGCAAGAATACGTTCACGAAGGAGGAGCTGAGAAGGCTCTTTACGCTGGATGAAACGAGCGTGTGTCAGACGCACGACCTGCTCAGCTGTACCTGTGGTGGACGTGGTGGTGGTGTCGCAGAGGTCGACACTGGTTTCAAAACTCCTAGAATTGCTACACCGCTCAACAACATGACGCCGGAACCATCCAACGACGACGAAGCAGAAGAAGACGTCGTCATCGATCTCACCGCCGCTAGCCCCGACCCGGACGTCGATTCTGGTGTCGGTATGCCCACCCCTGCTGAACTCAACGACATCGACGAAAGCGGCATCGCTAACCTCAACGAAGACAGCGACGACGAACTCCCACCCGTCGGCGCCCTAATTAAAGCCTCTCAACTCGAAGCTCAAGCCCGAGCAATCCAAGCAGGGACAGCCAAATACCTCAAGACCGAACGATTTACACATCCTAACGTTAAGCTACAAGATGGTGAAGAAGGAAAAACCAAAATGGGCATGCTGATGGGCTATGACCATATCGATGCCATGTTGTTCAGACCAGCCATCTATAGACGCAGTAATACCAGTTCGCGAAAGCACGCTCTTAGTGATGATGATGAGATGGAGGAAGATGATAAGGATGAAGTGGAAGAGGCGGATCAAGATGAGAAAGTCGCACTGATTGAGGATGAGGCACTCAGGAGTGTGTTGGAGAAGGAAGAGTGTTTAATCAGGTATATTTTTGCGAAGACGACGAGCTGAATGGGACGATGATGTGGGTTGAGGATCAAGGCGAGCCATCACCGAAGATCGTAAAACATTGCTTACTACTGTACTACACTGTTGTGCTGGCTTGATATTGATGTAAAAAGAACACTGGAGGATCACTGTGCTGTGGCAAGGCAAGGAAAAGAGACTGCACGAAGATATGACCTTTATTTTGCACATATATTTGCATTGCATATCTAGCTTAGACTAATAATAGACTTAGATTCAAATATTGCTGAATAGTTGAGGCCAATTTCTTTCTGTTTTGTTTTCAGGTGAAATGGCACTTTGTCTATTCTTTGCACAATCAGTCATCGGTGTAAGACGCCTGCGAATTGAGGTGAGGTGCAGAGTCTTTGCTCCGTTTCAACGTTAGTGCTGCTATCTCATTTCGATCCGTCAAGCCAACCTGACCCAACTCCACTCACTCAACCGCCATGTTGTCATCTCCATCTCGTCATCTTCATATTGGTCGGCCAGTATTTTCCTCAATATGACCACCTGGTAAGGATCTTTTCGCCGAGATCAAGTACAAAGATTCTTCTTCAAGAACACAACAAAGCTAAAGTCCTGCCGACAGAACTCTAATGTTACTGCAACTAGAAAGCGAGTATGCAAGCCACACAGAAGTAATCGTCAAGGCGAGTCTGTATCAGCTAAGGGCACAGGTTGTGCGATTTCGTACGTCCCAAAGGCTTGGCAACTGAACTTCTTGTAAAGTGGCAATCATAACTCAGGTGAAAAAAAGCTATGGAGATTGCTGGAGCGGTTTTTTCGTGCTCGGGAATTGGGTTGAGTGTGAGAACGCGCACTTGTGCTGTGTGAGATGATAGTGATATATAATATTGCGAGTCCTTGCATGTTGGGATCAATTTTGAAGAATGGTGTATTTATGAATAGGAATGTTGAGATGGAAGGGAATTGTATAAATATGTATGATAGAGGAATTTGTATATATTGTTCTTTGAGCTGAAGATAGATATACAAAAGGAGAATGTTTTGATGTAGCTGAGTTTGTGCTTGTGGGATTGAGCGAAGAGAAGAGAAGTGTTTGTGATAGTGCTAGTGCCTGTTGAATACTTACTTGGCATTACACGTTGTTCAAAAATTGATAATCAGATAGATGTCCGCCAGATTCTGGCTACATAGCCACTCGTCTACATCTCCTGCTCTGATGCATGTGTTGAAATCTGGAGGCGAAGGCAGCCAATCTCCCTTAGTACATCACACATTACGCCATGTTCAGAAGGACTGACAAAGAGAGTTTAGTGTTGATGCCCGGCTCGACTGTATATTCAGAGTCTTTGTATGCTCTGCTTCCTATATTTATTGCTGTCCTCGACCATGTACGCCACGCGAAAGACAAAATTTGTACGCCTAGCGAGATTCCTCAGATACTGACTGAGACACCACCAGATGAAAAACCACCAGCATTTGAGACGCAAGCTGTCGCGGAAGTATCCCTGCCATTGTGAAATCGGATCCTTCTGATATCAGAGGAATATTGCTAGCACGCTAGTGACATCAACGCGCCTGAAGGCCTAGGAATGTCTTGAATAGAACTCATAACATATATGTATTTGGCACAAAGTCGACAATCCGCAATGCCATATTGGTCATATTTGATAAACCTCCACCAATCGACGGCGTTGAGTTCTGCCTGACAGAGTTCATTGACGTCGACGTCGAAATCTGCCCTGGAAAAGCGGCCAACAGCATAGCTGCCGAATGTTCCTGGGAGACTCATAGAGCTTACAGCCAATGGCTGACAGTGTTGAAGAGGATCATTAAAACTGCGAAAAGATGTGGCAGGACGATAATTTACACTTCTTTCATCCGGCCAATCGTTGATGGAATGATAGTGGACGATATGTTGACAGTGGAAATCAATGTCGATGAACTGTCCACTCTACCCAGAGAGTAGAATCGTGACACAAGTCGCAACATCCTGGATGAAGTGAGTCTCGAAGACGTAGCGGTCTTGCCCAGAGGAGGCGCGATGTGCTGAAGAGTCAAAATTTCTCTATACGTCGATCCTCCGGTATTCCAAGCGTCTGCGTCTTCAGCTGACCTGCGTCACACGAGCTGAACGGCTGAGGGACGCTTTTAGAGCTGTAGTGATATTATGTCGAGTACGTGTATCAATATCAAATTAGTATCAAGAACCGACTGACAAGACCATTGACAGGTAAGTGTCCTCGAAGAGGTAGCTAAGTGAAGTATTACCACGTCTGGTGCCATCATTGCGACTATGACTACTGGCACCTGTGTCACTTTCTCGAAACGCCGGAGCACTTGCAGCCTTGGTCGAGTCGTTCTGCAGGCAGTGTGGGTGGATAGATCGTGACAAACTTCTGATGAATATCCGTCCGGCCGCTGCATTGTACATGGCGGCGCTGCTTGCACGCACCAAGTCCAGCCGCCACGCCTGTAGGTGGCTCGAATCCATTTGCATCTGCATCACCCGACGAGCACTCTCGCGGCTGGTGGCATGCGGGGTTGACCAGTCGTGCCATTCCGGCTCATTGTTTCTTCGGTGTAATTTCTGAGCGATGGACATCTTCTTTCATAAGGGCCTTAACGATGTTAAGAAGAAACAAACGATGGATCAACATTGCTATCAGCATGACAGTGTTGGTTGTGCGACGCATTTTCTGCCTCGCCTTCCTCGAAAATACCAGGATCAACAACATCAGACCAGTAAGACAAGCCAACCAGACCGATCGTCGATCTGGAGTAGTCTACATGAGCTGGCGGAGTGACAATAGAGCTAGGTTGTTTCGCTTACCTAGCAGCTGCAGGAGGTCAATTTGGGAAATATCGTTCACCAGGAAACAGCATATTGCTGCGGCTGAGGCAGTGTGCACGAGGAGCCAGCCGACGCCAACATCATGATGTTTCCAGGTCGCAAAAAGCATGAACAGTCAGTGCATCGGTAGGCCAGATGGACGTAGGCGAGATACTGTGGTAAAGGCTAAGTAATACGCCCTAGGTAGGTGGCTGCTGCCTAGCATCGGATTTGAGATACCATCCGAGTATCCGAGCATAAGACTGACAACGATCTCCATCGTGGCATTCCCATTACAGCCGGTTCTTAGCAGATCTTCAGACCACACACCTCGACACCTGCTGCTTCAATGTCTGCTTCTCTTCCAAAGTACAGTCGAACCATTTCTTTAGCGAAAGCGACATCGCGTGTGCTGTACGCATCGAGGCCCATGGCAATCATATCGTTTCTTGTAATATGCACAACTGTGCTGTTGCTGTCAGAGTCGGGCATTAATGGGGCGTGTTCATCATCATCATCAGAGTCTGCAGCTTCGTCTCGATAGCTTGACTCTTCCAGTCCAGAGGCACGATTGCTGAGTGTGGACAAAACGCGCTTCGTGAGGTGACGAAAATATCGACTTAGAAAAGTAGCGTGTGTGGTAGATTCGACTTCGTCGGTTGCTTCCCCGTCTGGTGCTATTGCAGCTTCTAGACATTCTTGATCTTCTTGTTGCTCGAGCTCGGTATCCAGTACGCTTTGAGCAGACGCAGACCATCGATTCAGACTGGCAGACCAGGAAAGTGGTTCTACAATTGAGTTCTGATGTGCTATGTGACGATCAGGACTTGGGACAGTGCTGTCCTCTGCGGGAAGGAGCTGAGAACGGTCATTTTCGTCGTCTTCGTGAAAATTTGTACTCTCTTCACCATCCACATATGCAATTTGCGACTCTGTCTTAGACAGATGGCGTCTCAGCGCCTGCCATCGCCTTAGATCTCGATTTGTCGCTTTCACAACCTCCTCCTGCTTTGCATCCACTGTTCGTGTCATTTTTGGCCAAGGTGAAGATCTTGTGAGGCTTGCAACTCTGATCCTATACTCCGAGAGCTGATATTTTGTGGCGAGAAGTTCGTCAGACGTGCATGCCAGCCACCCAACTGCTGTTGCGTCTCCAGATTGTTCCGCATCTTGCGAGGCACCTTGCCATGCAGCACTCGCCGCAAGATCTGTGAGGTCATGGACACCTATTGTGAACAAGGGTTTTACTGGTGGAGGAATATGCACGTTGTTACTCTCGAGCAAGTCAGATGCATTCGCCAGCTCGGTTAGAAGATGTACTACAATGTGTCAGTTACAAAACCTGTATTTGTCATCTATTCACGCAGACTACCTGCTTCAGTGTGTCGGTCAGCGGCAGGAAGTCGAGCTACTTACCATAATTGCAAACAGGTTGTAGTGGCGGTTGACTAATAAGCAATACCCTTTTCCTCAGCAACAATGCTCTGTAAGTAGGAAACAGAAGCGGCCCAAAAGATATCAGCATGTTACTCGTAGCCACAGCAGGGTCGAATGCCCTTGCATCTGCTGTAGACTTATTGCCCGCTTCTTCACTGGAATTCCGCTTGTTCCAAAACTGCTCGAGATGTGCTGTATCATCACTACTCTGAACACTCTGTCTACCTATAGTTAGCACATGTCGTGGATTGGACTTGACACAAAATCTTACTTTGCCAGGTCTTTCAGCGCTTGTGCATACAGCCATATCTGCTCCGGTGGCGCTAGTATACCAACAGACACGAACCGAGCATTACGTTCTTCCTCTGTAGCGTCTACACCTTGAAAGGCAGCTAGTCCTACATACTTGCCATGCACGAAGTAGCTGCCGATTACAAGTTAACGATAGTCCAATTGAGATGTCAAGCTTGAGATAGGATGAGAAAATCGCACACTTACATTATATCCTCTTTTACATTATGCAAGCCAGAAGGCAGACATTTGAATTCGATCACACCTTCTAGTTTTACTGCAACATGTCAGCGTTGGGCGCGAAGATAACACCCTGCTCAACATACACTCGTCGTCATCGACTCTATTCCATTTTAGAGTGTATCCTTTTCTGTTATCGAACCGCACAAGAAAGCACGCCGCTAATTTTGACGTGGACATAGAATTGGAGATACGGGAGAGAACAAAACAAGATAAAAGGCACCGATATCTGAGAGATCGTCACCGCCTAAGAATGACACAGAAAGGATGGAGAAGGCAGTGTTGGTTTCAGCTCGGATCGGAAATACTCGGAACACCGGAAATGCCAAGAAAGGTCGGAAAGACTCGGCGCAGGGGCGAACTGCCAAAAAAGGAAGGTGGGCCTTTCGAAGTTGATGTGACAGTTTCCTTTCTGATTACTTTGTGCATCGGATAATCTTCTTTACGTCGGTTAATAACTACCTCAGCCCCGACTCGACCAGCTGGTGAAAAGTGTGATAATCTTGGTACCTGTAAGACTCACATTGGGGTGATTTTTGGAAGAATAACGAGAACTTCCCTCATAGCTTTCGAATATTTGATTACTTCGTACATGTGCATGCCCAGGTGAGACGTCGAGTAACACTCCCCACTTTCCTAATGTGACTCAAGAGGCAATGACGGTGAGTGCTTGGTATTTGTTTATAAAATGAGATCCTGGCATGATCTTCGTAAGAACAACGACGGACAATATCTCTGCGCATTCGGAAACGTGTTTTCATTACATCTTTAGCTTGCGTGAATTCCTTTGAGTTCGATGGAACAGCAGATAGCGGCCGAAGCTGGCTCTTTTTTCATGCTTTTGCCAGTCGAGCTGCGTGAGAAGGTAAGAAGTGGTTTAGAAGCATGAATATGATAACATTTAAGTTATTGACCTTAACTAGATTCTTGATTACACATTAGAGTACGACAACCTGAGCAACTTCTCATCACTACTCAGAGTCAGTCAACAACTTCAGGAGGAAACTTATCGCTGCATGTTGCGAAGGTACAAGTTCACCTACGTCTGCATAAACTCGAGCTTCATCAACGAAATCGTCCAGTACCTTCATTATGCTCCCACAAGTTGGCCAGGTGATTCTATCCCTGATCAAGCCATCACGAACTTTCCTCACTACAGTCTTATGTTTGACATCAGCCACCCATCCTATGCGAAATGGCCTAAAGCTCATCTCATGCTCATTGGGGATGTTGCTTTGAAGGACTTTCTTTGTCGGATGTCTTCAATGTTTAGGCGTGGGCCGACTATGGATCGATACAAGATCATAATCACCTTCACCGACAGTAATAGCGCCATCGATACTTCTGTGCAACTACAAAGCAAAGCATTACAGCTTATAGAGTACTTTTGGTGGGAATTTTCAAACGTCGAGATCTTGAACGCTCTAGATTCGGATGCTGCTGTCGCGACACTTAAAACTATACATGCACCGAAATTCGAGACTTACCTAGAACTCGCTCAACACATTGAGGCACTACGGATGCAGGGTAACGAAGACTTTGCACACAACAACACAATGGCCGCCTTGGTGAAATACGAAAGAGCTCGACAAATATATTACGCCAGCATAAAGACCAGTATAGGCTATCGCTGGAGGTTGGGCCACACTGGGCCTGACTACCCAAACTTGGAGGAGACTAGGTTCGCTCTCTTCTCCGACATCAGCGAGGCATATCTTAAGCTTGCACAGCAAGGCGGACCAAACCAACTACAGCTAGGCATTGCTGCTTTCGACGCTGCTAAAGATGCTTTCCCACCACCGCCATATTTTCGTCCCTCGTCGGTACAACGCGCCGAAACCTCTCGCTGTTTGGGCGTTGCTGCTAATCTTATTGGTGATTGGACAGAAGCGAAGTGGGCACTCGGGATCGCAGCTCGTATAGAATCAAGGGACTTGGCTTTACAACAAGAGCTAGAGGAGGTAACGGAAATAGTTAGGAGGGTGGGTCTTTCTAGATGTCGCCCGGGCTTAGTCGCTGCGAGGAAGAAGAGCAAAGGCTGGTCTTTCCGTTTTGTGGCGGAGAGTATGATTCCAATCAAGTTCGAGTAAGGCACGGGGGAGTGCTAACATACACACGGACTACGACATATGAAGAAGCAGGACGAATATGCCTTCGAAAGGGTAAGTGCGAGAGGAGAAGGGTTTGGTGACACTATCCCTGATTTGGAGAAGTATCTTCTTTGTCTCGAGTGTGACGGGGTCGAGAGTACGTGCCTGGTTCTAGTATGCGACGAAGAAGATGCGGCTTGATGGCAGAACGCATAGGTAAAGGTAGAGATTGCTTCGTGTTCATCCAGCTTCAAGAATGAAGGCAGGAGCAACTCGTCGCAGAAGCTGTGTAAGATCTCATTATGAGTAAGGCCAGGTCATGGGGCGCTCGAGACGACGAATGCATGTAATGAAGACAAGAGGTTCGCCAACGAGTAAAATTTCTATACTTTACTTATAACTTTGTCCTGAATTCTGAACTCGAGCAAAAGCTGATAAGTAGAAAGGCTAGACATACTAACAGATATTCGTATATGTCAGCTATCGGACAACCCATTGTTGGGACTCAACCAATTCAATCATCATCAGTGAAGCTATGATAGAAGTGAGGTGATGCCGGTCAGCTCTTTCTTATCTACCTTAAACTAAAATATTCATGGCTACATCCTTGACAACGGAAATCCAGAAGCGAACCCTAATTCCACAAAAAGTACATCTCTCAAACACATATGACTCTCACCCATAACGCAAGCATAAAGCCTCCTGTGTCTAATCTGTGAGCGACAGGTTGCCTCCCCTTCCATGCGCCAGCAATTCCATTGTGGTTTTAGCGTAAAACTTCTTCGACTCCTTCTCTGGAACAGCAGCCACTCTCTGTCTAGCTGAATCATCTAGTCCATACGACAACACCGGCAGGGAATCATTCTTGAAAACTGCTAAACCACTGGCTCCCCTCCCTCGGACTTTGTTGCGCGTATCATGAATGACCAGACCTAGGAAAAGCAAAGCCAAGAATGCCAAACCGAAGGGGAATGCGAGCCATTTCCACTCGACATGCACATATGTTTCGTCTGACAATGTCGTGCCGGTTATGGCGTGCTGCTCCTCCGCGTTATTGCGAATAGCGACGGAGAGACTGGCGGCTACATTGTTCATGAGCTGACCCAGGGCGGTAATGTTAGGCGCAATGCCAATGGACAGGATTTGGTAGAGAGCTTGCGGGACATCGGCAGACACAAGATAACCATAAGGTCCGTGACTAGGACCTATGTCGTGAATTGCACCTTGGAATATGCTTCCCAGAAACGCGGACAAGTAACTTTGCTGCGTTGAACCAACTTGAAATGTGGTAGCCGATGAAGAGGAATTCATCAAGTAATAGGTGGTTTCCGGTATGGAGCCCCCGGGTTCATCGGCAGGATTGCCTAGATTCTGAACACCTGCAGCAGCAACACTGTTGTTTGACCATGACGATAGCAACGTCTCTCGATAATTGCCATCAGTCTCTGTCGCTGCTAGCTCTTGCACGCACCATTGCAGAATGCATTCGAAACCCGAACCATTCATAATCCCTAAAAAATCCAGAAGTAAGCCACCATTCTGTGGGTAGGCGATAGAGGCGTAGTCCGGTACGTTCGAAGTTTTGCTCAAAGTGTTGCTCATATTGAGAAGGACCACGTCCTGTGGGTTTGCAAGCGTCAAGGAAAAATTGTTCTGAAGCATCGTCGTAAAGTCGTCGTGTTTTGTGGGCCTGATCGCGGTGCAATAGCTACAAACAGCCAAGGTGCTAAAGTCTTGAAAGGTACAGTGACCAGTCGAGCAAAACGGTGCCACCTGTATCTGAGCATCAAAATTGGCATAGAGGCCGCTATAAACGGCACGCTTGAGATAAGAATCCATCAAAGAACCGGTTTGTGTAGTGTTACCGAACTTGACTGCTGCCGGCACTGATGTGTCCGTCATCTGGACGGTGCGTTGCGGATACGTGATGACTTGTTGCACAAAAGGTCCCAGTGCGAGGCTGAGGATTGTCCATATGGCACCGACCACGGCCAAAGAGCTATGAAAAGACTTTAGTCACTTCTGCAAAAGGGAGGAAGGCATGATTCGGGCATCAGACTTACAACGCCGGCCTCGAAAATAACATCTTGAAACTGCCCCAGGCACCTCTGGACGCTTGGTCAAGCTTATCGAAATGCGCAACTGGTCTCGAGACACAATACCAGTTCCACTTCAGCTGTCCCAGAGCCGAGCTGACCGGCGCCAGGAGCAGAGCGTTTGCAAATGTCGCCAGGACGGAAGCGATGGTGTTCAGCTTGACATTCCAGGGTAATTGAGGTAGAGGCTTGTCGTGATAGGGGAAGAGCATTCCAACAATGCCACCTAGACACGCGAGGCCCGCTGCCCAGCACCCAAGCTCCATCTTCCAGTCAGAAAGCTCCACCATCCACGTTCTGCCATATCGTTGTGTAGTGATGTCGGTATTATAGTTGGGTGGTGATATACTAACAGACTTAGCCTCTTCGTCCGAACTGAGACCAGCATCTTCAGATGGCATTGCTCTTGTAATCTTTGGGGGTGATGAAACCAGAGTGGCAAGACGACAAGCAGGGATTGAGCTGGTTTGACGGAAAGAAACAACGACTCTTCCAGTGGCACTGCACGACCACTGAGTCCAATATAGACGTCCAGTGCGGCTGTGTTGCACCCTCAAACGACCTTTTTCCTCCCCAGATGTGCTGAAACACCCGTTTTTCTTCCCCATGATGTGCTAAAACACCGAGTGTCCCTGCGACACATTTGTGAGTCACTAATTGGTCGCCCCTGCGCCTCTCAAATTTCCCCCATGAAACACTGAAACACCTAACAGCCCTATGAAGCATTTCTGGACCGCTAAGTGGTCAGCCCTACGCCTCCCCTCAAGCCACGGACGAAAGTGGCGTTCCCCCTTCTGCAGCACATGAGCGAGATGGAACAACGAAGTGACAAGTAGCGAAGTGCAAGATTGGTCAGCTCGGGATGTGTATTATCGCCAAACCTAACACTACTCACTTTGCCAAGAGTCGAGGCTTAGTATTAGCAAATACCTTTCACCATCACTAGACTTGCAAGTGGTGGAGCAGCACCTATTCGGCCGATGTGACACCACGAGATGCTCTTGACAGGATGCTCTACGTAACATATATGCATGTAGAACATTCATCCATCTGCTCTACTGTAGCCTGTTATCGTGACAAGCTAGAGGCTACGAGCCAATCGCTTGTCGGATCTCTCTCTTCCCAACAGGTCGCCACCTCTCATCGAACCCAGGTATACTATCTCTCAATCCTGTATGTTCCGCTGCCATTTGTATCTTTAAAGAGAAGTTCCCTTGCGTCGTATGTGAGTAGGTAGACGTGCTTAATACACGTTGTTTACCATCTGGATCCCAAGTTTTCTTTGCGTCAATCAGACCTCCCGGCTTCCGTACAACAGAGTGACGAAAGACTGGATCGGGATGTTTGTCAAGCATGCTCGTCATATTGAACTGCATGACACTATTTTCGCGCCCAATATACAGCGACGTCGAGGATGCTGAAGGACGAGAGAGGCTATAGATTGGCGACTCTTGCCCACGATGCCAACGACGGTTCTGTTGATCGTAAGGACTGGCGAATACATTCCAGCCTCCGCTATGGATATCACCTTGAGCAGGAGTAGGTGTTGTTTCTTCGACTCCACCAGTTGCGAGAGCATCAAGGTAGTGATACGATCTTCCTCCAGTGAACCGCAGATCCCACACTTTCAACAACGAATTGATGGCGCCACCTGCAACGAGCTTCTCTCGTCCTACCATGACCATAGAGAAGATTGCAGAGAAGTCTGTTGGATCTGAAATAAGAGCCTCGTATTCTGCTGGCGATCGCATGTCGTGTAATCTGATATATCCATCAAAGCCGCCAGACAGGAATGCGTTACCAAATGCGCTATCAGATGTGGATGAAGTAGGTATAGGGACTATAGGATAAGCAGACGTGTTGACGTCCTTTTCAAGACCACCCCCGAATGTTCTTAGTGGTTGTTCACTCAAGCCCTCAGGTCTGACGTCGAAAACGTAGACCAGCCTTTTTGCGATGCCTCTTCCTATAGCTAGCTTTTCAGGACCAAGGAATCGACAAGACCAAAGCCGGCATTGCTTGTCTTCAGGTGGAACGCAGCTAACCTCACTTAGTGGGAGAGCTGTACGATCCTGCTCACCATTGATTCGATATATAGCGGCTTGCGAATTATCCAAACAAGTCGCCAGGAGCGGCGATTGACCTGGAGTGGTGTCCGTAGCTCTAACGATGCGATTCCTGGTCTCATAAGACGTTACGACGCAATCTTTCTTGCCCGATGACAGTCTAAGTAACGCCAAATCGCCACTTGCCCTGCCTACAATCACATGCTCCCCGCCACGAAGCTGATCTCCTCTCTGCAATTGATGTGGTCGCACAATATTAACAGATGTGATATCATCCCTTCCCTCTCTATGATACTCTTCCCTATACTTGACCCATTTCCGTTTCGACCGGTCAGGTGCAAAGTCTATACTGCGTTCCTCCTTACTTGCAGTCTGCCATTGACTATTGATCCTCCTATGTCTCTCAACCGTGCTCATAATCAGGTCGGCCCCAGCACCAAAACATACCACCTCTTTCCTCGAATCCCAAGTATTGCCCGTCCACTGCTCGTAACTATCTATCACAGGCTGATATCCCATCGTCTGGGCATGCGTAGCCTTCCATCTGTCTCTCACATCTACTATATTTGCGGCCGGAAGCGTATGTAGTCGTGTATTGGCCGGCTCGAAATGGCGAGCAATAAAGGCTTTTCGATCCCAGTTTCTCGAAAGGGTGGTGAGTGCGTGTGCTGCATCTTTCCAATAGGGTGGGACTGGGATGGAGGGGAAGCGGCTGTTTACAAAGACTTTCCAGCCTTCGTTTTCGATGAGGAGGCGGAGTTTGCGGTTGGTCAGGCTGAGGTGGGCGAGGAATTGGGCTGTTGGTGCGTATGATATGATCTGTAGGATGATCTCGGCTGGAAGAGTATCTAGCATGACACTAGAAGAAGGGAAAGAGATGGTTGTCACACGGCACGAGGCGGCGTGAAACCTGAAACATAAGATGAAACACGATCGTCATACGATTACGTAAGCACACCGCGAACAGTGCCAAATTAATGAACAAGTCATAATTCAAGTAAAACTAAACTTTATATGTCTCTCGTGTGGCCCTATCATTCCCTTCGAGCACCAGCTCTGGAAGATATAGAAGAGGCTAATAGCTACCACAGCTGTCCTTGAGCAACGTTCTAGCGTCATCAATCAGTGCTCTTTGGTCGCTCGCAAAGATAAAATGCTAATAGCCTGAATCAGGCCTGTTCCTTGTTCTACCACAAGTTGCTGGTCTCCTCAGCAGTTCAAACCTCGATCACTTTTCTATGGCGGTTGCACAGACAGGTGGATGCCTTGGGTACTTTGTTTTCGTGATGGCCGTAGTGTATGTCACTGTAGTCGTCTGAATCCTCGTTAGGTAAGTAAGATCTCCAACGGTGTTTTCCCCAGGGCTTACCATTCTGTTTAAAACAGTCGTCGATCTTCTCGTCACGAGAGGGGTGTACGTCGTAGTGCCTATACTCGTGATATAGATTGTGTCTGTCGGCGAAAAGGTTGATGTAGACGTAGTATATGCGAAAGCCGTCGACACGAAGACGCTGTTTGTGTCTGTTACAGTTGTATTTGCGGATGCGATATGCGTAGACGTGATTAGCGTCGTAGTTGATATCGCGCTATTGCAGTAGCCCGTGATATAAGGTAAAACAGCAGTAGTCCCATTGGTAGGCATAGTGCCATTGATAGCCATGCTTGTGTTGCTAATAGGGTCGCTAGTGTTGGCCATAGGAAAGGTGGTAATCACAACTGTTCCACGTTTGTGGAACTTTTGGACAGCAGGCATGCGACCGATCCATCGGCTAGGAGGAAGTTCACGCTTTTTGATTGATTGTACGGCAGGTGCTACACAGGAAGATGTGACTGTCGTGATCGATTTCACGAGGGCGGTCTTGGTGCGTTTTCTCTGCGTCATTGTGCGTGTGTATGTGGTGGTCGCAACAGGACCAATGACTGTGTTCGTGCCAGAGCTGACGGTGATGGTAGCTGTAGATGGAGCCGCGACCGCAACCGCTTGTTGAGTGATAGTGGCCGTGCTGACTGTTGAAAGTTGAAGTAAGTCTACAACCACTGTAGGGCTGATCTCAAAGACCGATTTGACTTACCACTTGTTGTAGGAACAGTACTCGTGAAAGTTGAGGTGACATCCGTCATCACCAATGTACTCACGAAGGTCTGTATCGCAACATAGTCGCTGATTAGAGTTGTCCTTTCCGTGGCTGTTCCGCAATATGCGACGGACTCCGAAGGCTCGTAGATCGCCACGGTGATTGGTGAGCCATTCGAGATAGCTTTGGCAGGTAACCCTGTGAATATGAGATCTAAAGATGATGTATAGGTCTCTGCTATGACGGTCGTGGCGGTAGCAGATGAAGCATGGCCATCAACGCCTGTGTAATAGAGCCCAATGGTTACAGGATCGGACATGGGGAGGCAGAATTCGCCACCGACCGCGACAGCATAGTCGAAGTTCGCTTGACTTGGGTCAATGTTACACGTGGGAGTCGTACCCATTTCGTTCATGAAGAAGTAGGGCTCGAAATCTTCGAAGCCGCCGAAGTCGTCGTAGTTAGGGCAAGCTTGAGCAGCAACTAGACGACAGGCTTGGAAGAGGCATAGTATCGCCGGAATCGACTTGGTGAGAATCATGATGGTCGAAATCTTGATTGTGTATGCTGCTATTAGATGAGTGTGGATGTGTCTTGTCTTTATGTCCGCCCTATATGCAATAAAATTGCTAACCATTTTTATCAATAGGAGGACGCTTTCAGCTCGCTTACGACTAGCAACAAACACGAGGTCGAATCAGGGAGTTTCAATGGTTACACCGACAGTGTGATTCGCGTAGAGAAATGTGCAGCTCGTGTATTTTATTCACGTTCCAATTAGTGTGGTAATCATTAATTTTGAGGAAAATTCACCTCTTGTTTCATGGTTATTGCCCCGTAAGGTGAGTGGGCTAACGTTAATAGATCACATTGACTATCACAGCTGAACACGGGGCATTTATGACAAACATTTAGATACAGGCAAGCCTTGCCGATCAGTTTGCAGACAATACTGTGCTCCTGCTAACGCATCTGTCTAAACTCGGTGATTCAATTACGACATCAAATGTGCATCACATCTCTTTCGATGTCACCTTACTTCTTCCGGCTGGACGTCTGTCATGATCGATATCTTCTGGATTGCAAATGAGTGCCTCAATCAGAAGAACCAATATCGTACACCATTTCACAACAGTCTTGACGAAGACATGCCCTAGATACACAGCCGCAGGCACATTGACCAAGCAGCCAACTATCAACCCAGCTGTTTTTTGTCTTTCTTTTGTGGCCAGGATGACAGACACGAGTCCTGTATTGTTCGCATCTGGAGCTGCAGCAGAATCCAGCCAAGCCCAAAATACATGAGGAACCAGATATCCTCCTCCGTTGAGGATAATGCTCTGTACCAGGATAGTCCCGAAGAACATCTGACCCAGGCGTTGCACATACGGATGTGTCAGTATGCGACGCCCGATTGAAGTAGGTGATGATAGAACCAAGCCAATGATGAGGATGGCCACGCCAAGTCCGTCGTAGAGCTTGTCCTTTTCTGGGTATGTGCTCGGAGTGACTTTTTCCAGCAGCCTGATGACGAGAAATCTCGCAGTATAGGCAGGCTGATCTAGTTGTGGAGGTGGGTAAAACATGAGGACTAATGTAATATACGCTGCAGGTATAGCGATAATGGATGAGGTAGCAACCAGTCGTGTAATTCGTCGCAAGCGTCTTGTAACTGCATGCTCATTCTGTGGATCAGGTTGTAACAACAACAACTCCCCTTGCGCTATAGCTGCGCCCCAAAAAAACAGCATCACCTCATACCGCTTGCCACATAGCATATGATACTGACTCAATATCACAAAGACCGAAAATGTTGCCCATGGACGTAATCTTACACAAGCGAGTATCGTTACATAAAGATGTATTGAACTCCAGAGCTCCGAGCGCAATGTCCAGAGAAAGCTATTATGCGTGGGCACATAATGCTGCGTAGACCATATATTGAGCATCTTGCTCGCATCAGTCGCCCAGAATCGTATTTGCTCATAGACTGTGGTGAAACGAGGCACCGGGTTGGGAGGATAAGATCCTGGAAAGTAGACCTTCCTCACATCCCTATGTGTGTAAGGTCGAATAGTCTCAAAGAGACCACAGTATGCTGCTATTGCCGTCAAGAAGGTTGCTGCGAAAGCGGGCAGATAGAGTCGAAGGCCTCTGCGAAACGCTGAGGTTGAGAGCGTTCGTATCAACACCGCACGACTTTCATGGTTGGTGCTCTGCATTATCGATAGAGGCTTTCTTGCCGACACATAGCCACCGAGGATGAAGAACAGGAGCAGTAAGCTTTGAGTTCCACGCTGGGGCTCGTGGAAGGCAGTCAGGAGGTGCATGAAGCAAGGATATAGCATCGATAAACCGCGGGCTCCGTCGACCCATGCTGTCTCTCTAGGTCTTGTTGACATTCTTGTCCTTATCGAGACTACCAAACCTCTGGTAGAAAATGACAAAAGCTTGAAGAGGTTGTATGAAGTCACTCGCAATATGTTACAGGATATCGGATCCAATAATCAATAATCAGCCACCTCCGCTGAACAAAATTAGCGTCCATTCTATTGACATAGTAGTGCTGCAGGGGTGTAAGTGTATTTTCGGCTGGCCCCCAGAAACCAATTTGGCTTATCACATCTTGGCCAACACTGGCAAGCGAGGCCGTATGTGACTGCAAACATATGTCGGCACTTCAGCTGATAGTCAAACGCGTCGACATGTACGAACGAGGAGAAATTCTGAATCGTGTATTATATCACAACCACATCATGTCTTGGCATTACCCCTGGCCAACAGCAGTACTGCACCACTCCTGACGTTCTACAACTCGTAACTCGTGCTAACGCGTACAATAAAAGGCGTGAGAATGGCACACCGTGTGTCTTCTTTTGCTTTAGCTGCTGAAGCAAAGCAATCATGCCATACCTCTCATCTCCGGGTTTGGATACAGACGAGTTCTCGATCGATATCGTGACATTTGCCCTGGACGGACCTAAAAATTACGACAAATCCAGCAAGCCGCTCTACATCGAAGCTGAGGACACTTCGCGCTTCCTCACATGTCACCAAACTATACAACTTACTAGACGCCTAATTGCAGGCTTTAAGCATGTTGGGCTTCAACCGGGCGACCGAGTCCTGGTCCACCTTCCCAGTACATACATCTATTCCAGTATCATATTCGGCATTATTGGCGCTCAGGGTATCTATGTTGCATCGAACCCTGCATATCGCCTCTTCGAGCTGAATCATTTGTTTGAGCATGCTAGGCCAGCTCTGATTATCACGACGACACATTTAAGGAGCGTCATTCTAGAAGCTGCGAATGCGCAGAGCATCCCGCACAAGTCGATAATCGTCCTGGATACAGAAAATCTACGGGTTGAGGATCATCTCGCAGCTTGCGCGCCTATACCATTGAGGCTTGACAATGATGACGGAACGTCTTCGGGTCATCCTTTCGAGAATCTGCTAGGATATGGCGAAGACGATTGGCATCGCATTACTTCACCAGAGATGCTGCACAACACGCATGCCGCTATGTTCCCGACGAGCGGCACGACTGCAATGCCCAAGCTGGCCGTTTTCTCCCACTTCGGCCTCATGGGCGAGCTACGAGCAATCTTCTCGGTTTGTGAGCGGCAAGTTACTCGCCTAATGTCTCTCCCTTTGTTTTTGAAATACGGCTTCTTGATGGGCCATATACCGACTGTACGTTGGGGAAGCCCAATGTACATTACGCAACGCTTCAAGATGGACACTTTTGTTGCTGGCGTGAGGGATTATCATATCACTGAACTTACGTTAGTGCCGGCTATGATAGTAGGTATGTTGCGAGGCGTGGAGCACCAAGTGCTGAAACAGGCGTTCACGTCTGTTAGAGTGGTGAATGTAGGCGGTGGTACACTCGACAAAAGCACTTTCGATGCATTTCGGAAGCTTTTTCATGAGGACGCTCAGATCGCACATGGCTATGGTCTCTCAGAAACCGGACCATTGACAATCACACAGAGCCACGGAGCAGAAAGTATTGGAACTATTGGTGCGGCGTTTCCTGGCATTGAGATAAAGCTAGTCAATGAGCATGGCAGGACAATTACCGAGGATGGAGTACCGGGCATTGCCTGGTGCAGAAGTTCGTGTGCATTTGTTGGGTATATCGACGTTAAAGGGAAGATCACAACGCCTATAGATGACCAAGGATGGTTCTGCACTGGAGATGTCTTGAGCTGGAAAGGGCAAGATCTTTGTTTCGTGGGGCGGTCGAAAGAGTTGATCAAAGTCAACAGGTATGTCTATGATGCTCAGTTTCTGTATCATTGTAGTGAACATGCTGACGAGTAATTTGTGCTCAGCTGGCAAGTAGCTCCCGCTGAACTCGAGGCTTTACTGCTGACCCATCCACACGTGGCGGATTGTGCGGTCAGTGGTGTCGAAACCAAAAATGGTGATAGACCAAAAGCGTATGTCGTGTTGAAATCGGAGGTAATGTCGAAGTCTTCAGATGAGGATGCGGAAGAGATATACCAATTTGCGAAAGAGCGATTGGCTGCCTATAAGGCACTTGACGGCGGGATACAATTTGTTAGTAGCATCCCCAGGAACGCCATGGGCAAAATGCAGAAGTATTTGTTGTGAGGCAGGGTGTAGGACTCGATGCTGGGTACTTGCGACCTGTTGACATTATTTCAACTTTTCCCCACCATTCAAGCCTGCTATCAATTCTTTACTGGTCTCATTCTCACTCTAAGTTCTCGTCCCAATGGCTGCGCCGTATACGCATCCTCCTGCACCATCGCCTCATCTGCTCTGTCATCACCAATTTCTGACAACTCAAAATTGCTAATCACAGCGGCAATAACCAGCTTCATCTCTTGCGTGGCAAAATTGTTTCCAATACACATCCTAGACCCGCTACTGAAAGCCCAGAAGGCACGATGCATCAATTTTAGCCTTTCTTCTTGTTGCATAGCTCGCTGTTCTGCTGCGGGGCCTGGAATGAGCACATCTTTGGCGCTTGGAACCCAGCGCGAGGGCAGCCAAGCCTCCGGATCCTCAAATACTTCTGGATGGCGATGGAGGCTGTATGCTTGCGAACTTAATCGAGTACCACTTGGGATGTAGTAGCCACCTGCTTCGACACTTGGACCACCGAGCACACAACCTTGTGCTGGCGATACACGAGGTTGAGGTCCTGGAATGGCAGAATGGAGGCGGAGCGTTTCCAGTAGGACAGCGTTGAGGATTGGAAGAGCATCTATTGATTTAGGAGGTGGTAATTCTTGGGATTGGGTAGTCGAGGCGCTCTTGAATATGATGGGTGGGACAAGTGTGCGAAGCTCGCCGCGCAGAGCAGATTGTATCCGAGCATTTCGTGTAAGCTCGTAGAAGAGGTAAGTGAGGGTGATGCCTGACGTTTCGAAACCCGCAGTGAGGTGATCCCACATATCGCTAGCTGCCAGCATTCTGTCATCGAAGGCTGTCTGAAACGAGATATCTTGCTTCTCCTCAACTGCTTTCGCTCGAAGCTGAGCCCAGACTACCGGCATATCTGCAGGTTCGACTTCATGGTCTGCCTCTTTGAGTTTAGCAAGATCTGCATCCGCTTTGTCGCACATTTCCATCACCCAGTCGCCAATCTCTTTGTTCGCCACTGCGACATGATCAGGCGCCAGTTTGACTCCCAGCCAAGCTAGCCATCCTTCCAGGACCGGCAGTTCTGCCCCAAAAAACCCGTATAGTATCCTCCGCAGAAAGACGTCCATCCACCATTTCAGCTTTTCGTCGTCGAGCAGCAACTTCGAGCTATTCTTCAATCCGAACAACCATGCTGTCACGAAATCCATCGTCGTAGCATTCATCACCCCCATAATATCCACTTCTGTAGCCCCCTCGTTATCAGACTCACCACTTCGCAGCATCTTCTCCAGCTTAGGTAACAGACGACCAAAGATCAATGATCTCGAGACATCCTCCAAACTTCTCGAATTCTGCAAATACGTCTTGGAATAGACGTTACTCATCATCCGCTTCCTTGCAGCATGTGGCTTGTTTTCAAGCGTAGCGAACATGTTGGGCACATTACCGAAGTTCACCATCTGGTCGTACCAGCGGTGCTTTTCGAAGTTGCCGGAGTAGATCGTTTTCACGCCATGGGAAATCGTGTTGACTGCGACTTCGTTTGGAGCGAGTCGCACAATTGGCCCGTGCTTGAGGTGAGCGTCATGGATGGCCTTGTTCTGCTGGGAAGTGTAACGCTTGTATAGGATCCAGAGAGGAGAGAATGGTGCGGTGGGATGAACTGATGGCATATGACGCAGTGGTGAGACATATATTGGGTAGATAATGTAGGTGTAGATAAGGTAGACAGGGAGAAGCAACAGAATCACACTTGTGAGCGCGAGCATGATGTTGTCTCTTTATTCGAGCACTGTATCATGCTTGTAAGAATACGTGCAGGACAGAGATAATGGCCATGGTCAAAACGCGATCGATTGAGGTTGAGGTTGTACAGAAAGTGCTGGTTATCTATGCCAAGGATATCGCGGCTAAGAACCTTAGCGCAGCGGCCTCAAACCCGGTAAGGCTGCCCTGTGTGTAATGATTACATCCTCTCTGTATCAGCTACCGTATAATCGCTGTACCACCAGAGACAGTATCACGTTCAAATTTTCATTGGGGAAGCAAATGATGAAGACACAGACTTCCGGATTTGGCTTGTGAGGGCGAAAGCTCGAGAACGAAGAGATACAGAAGCATCATTCCGTGCGTAAGGTCTGTGAGGTGTTCTGTCTGATAGTCTATGTACTCACTGCCAGTCAATAGCAACTATGCATACTGCAGCCGCTGTCAAGCACATGTGTCTCCGTAGCTGTACAGCAGAAATGGCTCATATAATGTACGTCTGTCGATGTTGCAGAAGACGATGCACAATCTTGCGTTTAGATTCTTGGTGCAAAGTAGCGCGTCACGCTGCTGCAAACTGTCGAGCTGTCCTCTAAGTGTGATGCGTGAGCAGCGCACAAGCAACCTAAAGTCATTCTGTGACTGATCTGTTTAGAATAGTAATCTTGGTTTCGACAGCACTGTCCTGCGAATATCTAGATGCATCAGCCGAGGATTGTATTGACCACCAGATATCACGAACGAGTTCGCTAATTGCGTGGCTTTGTATCGAAGTTTGATCTTGATATCGATGCTGATGATTGAGATAGGCGTGGTTCGTCCTTACTTTGTGCACAACTTTTCATGTTGAACCATCAATCACGTCCCACCAAGTGCACGCAACGCTACCTGCAATTCTTTGATAGCAGTAGGCACATCTTCGAAGTTCAGCGCACTTATTGCCCATCGCGCATGTTTTTGCGCATCTGCTATGGCCATATCATCCACTTGCGCCGTTGATGCAGTGGACGTCGATGGTGGTGCTTGAGAGGTTGCTACAGTCTGCGCGGGCGGTTGAGGCGTTGCTGGGCGTGATGAAGCAACGGAGCTCGACCAAAGTGGTTTCGTGGCTGGGACATTGCGAGGTTGCGGTTTCGATGCTGGTGGCGGTACCGTCGGTGGTTGTGGTTTTACAAAATCCGGAGCTGGCGCGACTTGTGGTGCAGGCTGGCTAGGTGCAATATCGGAAAAGGAAGGTGCGGTAGGAGCAGCTGTGTCGATGTCCATGCTTGCGTTGTTGTAGAAGTCTTGCGGATCGATGTCAGGTGCCGAGCCTAGACCGGACGGTGCCTGTACTTGGACCGGAACTTCGATGTCTGGGTCATGAGAGGCTGCCGATGGGAGTGGAATTGCTAAGTCTGTATCTGTGATGTCCGCGGATGGGACATCACCGAGTGGTGTTGGAACTTCCGGGAAATAGCCTCCTCCTATGGAACCTGCTCGAGGATTCGGATCCGTCAGATCTGCTGGTAGAGCTTGAGTGGTGCCTTTCGTTGTTGAAGGGTCATCTGTCACTGGTCCAGGCAATGACGCAGCATTCCAAGTTGATATCCCATTCTTCAACTCGGATTGTGGTTCCGTGCCTTCAGAACCGGGCAGCTCTTGCGGCACTCCTCTAGTCTCTTCATCTGGCGCGACTTCGACACTGGGTGCTTGATAGGCTCCCGTAATGTCCTTGACCTCCGGATCTTTAGGATCCAGTTCTACCAGCGTATTTTCATCTTGTACTGGGGCAGGTTCCGGATTGCTCAAATTGGGATCCTCTCCCGCTTTCACTGCTTTAAGAATCCTCACAGCATGAAACTTTGCAAACTTGACCTTGCTGGCTATTTCTGCACTTGGCGGACCCCAGATATGCACAAGGTCGAGAATAGTTGATGCTGCAAGAAATGTGTCTGCGGTCTGACGAGATGTCTTGTTGGCGCGCACTACGTTATCTGCGCGATTGAATAGGTCGAGCCCGAATTGCTCGACGAAAGCTTGACCTGCGACGTCGTCTGTTATCGCGTCGTCTGAGGCATATTGTGTTTTGAGGTCTTCGAGCTTGTTGACGAGAGTAGTTGTGAATTCCATGCATTCTTCGTTGGTCTGATGGAGAGATCCGGAGATAATCTTTTGTGTAATCCAGTAGTAGCCTCACAATATGTCAGCGAAAGAAGACAGGATACGCAGGAAGAGAAGTCATACACCAGTAAGCAATCGCCGGCTTGACCTTCTCGAGCTGTGTGGCACGAAGGACGAAGCGATTGAGATCTAGTGCTGGTGCCTTGAGAGCAGTTGACAATGAGGGAGCAGTAGCCATATCAATTGATGTTAAAGAGGAGGAGACGAGGTTGTGATTAAGCAAGGCGCAAAGATGTCGTCGTCCAGTTGTGGGCTGGCGTGTTGTATGCGGGGAGAGCTTACGGTACGGAGTTTCATTCCGGTGTCAATAGTGGTAAAACAAGGTGGCCTATACTCACTTTGTCATACTTACATCCCTTCCTTCCTCCGTCGCACACTTTCTCGTCCTCCCCTGTAACTCACCAAGACCTCGATATGCACTCCTCCGCCGTCCTCGTAACAGCAGCATTCCTCCTTCCCTTCACCACAGCCGCCGGTCTCTATCCAAAATCATCTCCTGTCCTCCAAGTCGACGCCCGTTCCTATGATCGACTCATCGCAAAGTCAAACTATACCTCTATAGTCGAGTTCTATGCTCCCTGGTGTGGTCACTGTCAAAATCTCAAGCCGGCATACGAGAAAGCAGCCACAGCACTCAGTGGTATAGCCCGAGTAGCCGCTATCAACTGTGATGAGGATGAGAACAAGGGTTTCTGTGGCACAATGGGTGTGCAAGGCTTTCCCACGCTGAAGGTAGTCAAGCCAGGGAGGAGTAAAGATGGGAAGAAAGCAAAAGCTATTGTTGAGGACTACCAAGGTGCGCGCACAGCAAAGGGTATCAATGACGCTGTGGTAAATAATGTGGTGAACCATGTCACGAAGCTCAAGGACGATAGTGTGGATGCGTGGACGCAGAAAGAATCGAGTAAACCAAAAGCATTGTTCTTCAGTGAAAAGGGACTAGTAAGTCCCTTGATCAAAGCTGTAGCAATCGACTTTCTAGGTGCAGTCGACGTGGGCTTTATCAGATCAGCAGAGAAAGCAGCAGTTGAAAAGTACGGCGTGAAGAGCTTTCCCACGATCGTACTGATACAGGGTAAAGGCAAAGAACCAGCACTATACAATGGCGAAATGAAGAAACCTGCTCTAGTTGAATTCATCTCACAAGCCGCGATACCAAATCCTGACGCAGATCCAGCAAAATTGCAGCAGGAGAAGCCTAAACCAAGCAAGAGCAAGAAAGCAAGCGACCCTCTTGGAGCTCCTACCAAGATACCCAAAGCACCAACGTCGTCCTCTGCACCAACCAAAGCCCAACAACCATTATCATCCCCTGACATCTCCTCACCTCCAGGGGACGCCGTGAAACCAGCCCCACAGATTCCCTCTCTGTCCTCTGAATCCGACCTCCAGAAGTCATGTCTCCACACCAAATCAGCCATCTGCATCCTCGCCATCTTGCCCTCGGACGATCCCGACTCCTTCAACCTCGACACCAGTCCAGCCATATCCGCGCTCAACGACATTTCACACAAACACAAGTCGCGCGGCGCAAACATCTTCCCGTTCTACATCGTCCCCTCTGCCACTAACAACCTGGCTCAACACCTCATGACCGAACTCCTCGCCCAATCACCACCAGTAAGTGGCGGAGACGACCAAGTCAACATCCTTGCCATCAACGCGAAAAGAGGATGGTGGACCCGTTACGAAGGTGTTGGACACACAGCAAGCGCCATTGAGGATTGGATCGACAACATCAGATTCGGTGAGCACGAGAAGAAAACGCTACCGGAAGGATTGGTGCAGGAAATACAGATGGAGGAGGCGCCGAAGAAGCAAAAGAAAGCTGAGCCGGGAGAGCAAGAAGAGGAGGCACCGATTCCAATCAGCTTTGAGCAAATGGAGGGAATGCCATCCGGAGAGTTTGGAAATGGATTGAAGTGGGAATGGGTAGAAGTCGATGATGATTATGTGCCTGAGCAGGAGCGCGTTAAGGATGAATTATAAGCAAGAAAATTTTGACATGAGGAGAGCTTTATGTAGGAGATTTTTAGCTGTATAAGATTTTGGACTGTAGATGCGCGCAATCGTTTTTACTCACTCATGTTTGGATGTTTTTATGTACTGTAATGAGCGCCTTCCCAACCTGATGTATGTCGCTCTTGCCTTTCTCATTTCGAACAACATATAAAACTTTGACCAGCACAACGCCGACGCACCTCATCCTCGCAACACACTCACACCAACTCGCCAAATACCCTACCTGTCACAACATCCTAGTCAGATACTCGCACATGCATCCAGAACCACCTGAAGCAATTAGATCATCGACTACTCAGTTAGTCGTCTTCGGTAGGATGCTATTTCTCGTGGCTTGTAAGTCCTGGATCATGTGAGTCGAGCAGTGTGCTGTGCGGATTTTGTGTAAGGGAGCGGGTGCTTTGGGTCGTTGACACGAGTAGTGGGTTGAGAAGACCTCATCCACAATACCACCTCACATTTCGGGTATTTGCCACAGGTCGCCAGCGACTTTAGGCATCTTGAAAGATAGCGACGGTGATGCATGATACATGAAATGTATCTGAAACACAACATAGGCGACAGCAACATATCGATAAGGCTTCGAGTATCGAGTCTCTCGCACCAAAAGTTCCGGGAAACTCCGACCGCATAACCATAGTCTGGTACCCTTTTCGCCACTTGCGTCCTCTGCTTATCAAAGCGCCAGCTTAACATCTACCATAAAGACCAATATCTCAACCAAGAAAACTACGCATCTCAAACACAATCATGTGTATGGGCGCTACCTGTGAAAAGTGCTGTATGTCTCTTCATCCTCCCCTTGCCATTTCACCTTCTTCTTCCCTACCTTCCCCTGTTATCCCACCCACTCCTTTGCTATTTCCCTGCTCCCATTCAACTCCCAGCAATTATGTTCCCCCGTACTAACACACCACCCCAGCCAAAAAAACATGGATTGGCTGCGGTCTTCACATCCCAAGAGTAATGGACACGATTCCACAAGCTGAGTGGTGCACTTGTGAGCCCAAAGTCAAGGCGGAGGGAGGAAAGGAGTATCCGCCTGGTGTTAAGAGGGCGGCTAGGACTGTTTGGTGAGGTGACTTGGCTGGGAGTGCAGGGGCACGGGCAGAGAGGGAGGTGGGGAGATCGGAAGGGAGATGGGGAGGGAGATGGGTGAGGGGGGTAGGCGAGTTATGGGTTGAGGGGCAGAGTTTGCGTAAGTTGAAATGACCGAGTGAGTTGGAGATTAAGCGGATAGGACATGGTGGAAGGATAATTTCAGTCTAGTAAGGACAAGTCTGCCAGGCGGCACTGAAAATGGTTGAATTGCTTGGGTTCTAGCAATGGATTGTCCGATGGGTAACACGAATAAACGTCTATCAGTATGTTCGGTCGCTCTACTTATCAGCTTTTGCTCGATTTCAGAGTTCATAATCAATTCATGGGTATACATCGACAGGCAGTACCGGGTGGGAAAAGCAATTGGAGAAGAAGGTTGATTGATTGATCTAGCTATCTATACTAACATGTATGTGGCAAGGCACGTCCCTGCCTTGTGGTGACCTGCTGTCACTTGCCAGCCAATGAAAAGAAAAACACCTGACCACGGGTCATGGGGGTATCATTTGTTGTTGTGTCGTCATGGTATGCATTATTCGTTTTGTGTGCTGTGTTGGGGAATATGCCGTGATGTCGTATGTCCTCCTGCTGCTCGGTGCATTTTGTTTTAATATGCTTAGCTAGGGCCTTTTTCTAGCATATCTCTTGCTACATCCGTCAACTTCGCTTGTAAAAAGCTTTCATATGCTTCTTTGAGCTGACGCTTGTCGTCTCTCAGCTTCTGCCTAGCCTCCGGGTCCACTGAATCTGTTAGACTGCCGAATGGGGGCGCCGAAAGTGGGGGTTGCTGATACGATTCAGGAGCGGGAGGACGAAAGTTAGGTTGACGAGAAGGAGCTTGCTGAAAAGTAACTAGAGCTCGAAATGGGATAAAATGTCCATATGTTGGAATGAATCTCTGAAGTTCGGTTGAGTAGAGAGAAGGGGAGACATATCCAGCACTGGACTAGCTTCCACCACTGCGACGCTCTGATGAGATTTCGAGGGGTTGCTTCCTTCAAGCTGCTAAGGGGAGCGAACAGGGCTTCGTTTGTTCCTCGTTATTGGGTCTGAGGGAGGAGTCGAGTCCAGTCGGATAGTCAGGATCATAAGGGAACGAGCTCTTGAAGCACGAGGTAAGGTCATGCTTTGATAAGTTGACTCAAGCTCAATTGGCTCTACTGTTTCGAGATCGACTTGACGTTGGGGTATCTCAATAAGCAGACCTTCATACTCAAGTGACGTCTCATCTTGCAGCCAGGCTTCGTCCATCGAGAGTAGTGCGTACATGAATTGAAAGAACAAGGATATCTCGCAGTAATGTATCGCCACGAGCGGAATGAATGACAGAGGTGAACGCAGTTGTCGTGCTATTGTTGGCAAGAAAGATCTTAATAGTCATGATCGAATTGACCACTGCTTGCCACATTGCGTCGTACATGTTAATTCAGAGCGCAGATGCGCCCGGCATCCTGTAATATTCTCGGCCTACAGCAAAATTTATTGTTTCATCTAGCCTTGCCTTGGCGGTCCGCTGAGACTTCCCGCAGCATAGAGCTTTCATTGTGCCACCAAGCATAGAATCTTAGACTTCTGCAACTCTTCGTGCGGAGCCTTGATGGGCGCAACGTCATCCTTGAAAATAAGCTGAGCTATCACTGTAGTGCTAAAGTCTGCAGCATCTACAACTTTCAGGAGAGCGGTACATGTCGCGAGAGTCTTGAAGCTTGAATCGCTATAAACATGAAATGATGTTGATGATGACCGAGGACGTTTTGATGGGCTGTGTTTAGCTTCGGTTTTATGGTGACGAAGGAGTTATGTCTTCTTCCGTCTTGACCATCTTGTATTCCCCTTTCCCGTCACTGCGACGAGCTAGTTTGTGCTTTCACGAGGTTGGTGTTTTTTTGCTCAGCTCGACCTTTCCGGGTCGGTGACAACTTGTTAAGTCGTTTCGCTGGGGAATAGTGTCTATGTCTAGCACAGATGCTGTCGATGTCGTTACTGAGTAGTATGTCGCCAATATCAGAAGCCGCTATGTTACTGTGAATAAGCTGACCCGCAGAAGTGTCGAGTGTATTCTCTATGGCTCTAATAGTTCGCTTCTCTTTTGCCTCCCTTCCCATCATGTTCACTTCTAGTGGACTGTTCGCCTCACCGGTTGCAGGTGCTGCATGGTTTGTGTCGACCTTGATGGGTGTGGAACAATCTGGTACATGCTGTGCCTTCTAGCTCTGGTCAGGCTCATGGTTTTGGTCTTCGATTTACACCTTTGACGACTGTCCGTAGCCGGTAGACCTCGTAGCGATTTCTGTATATATAAGGTCGTGAAGCTGGTTTCTGAGCTTGCCTTCTTCTAGCAAAGGCTCTGAATTGGAAATGTTGAGCGATATGGTAAACCAAAGTCAGCTTCTATCTTGGCCAATGCGTGCTCAAGTCTCAAGCAGTCTGTTAGCTCCGCGTAGCGAACTTTTCGCCATTGCGCCGATTCCCAGCGATGAACACTGCTCTGCTTGTAACACAGGGTCGAATGTACCCAGCGGCCCAATCTCTGCTGTCGTTTGTTGAGATGGATTCAAAGTGGGCAGAAAGTCGTTTCACTAATTGTATAAGGCCAGGCGTATGATTCTTAACTGCGGCCCGTCGCTCTAACAGCCAACTATGCAATTGTGCGATGTTGAGGATTTCGCCTATCTCTTATGGCGGACTGAGACTGTTCGTGCGACCCATAGCATATAGCTTCCATTATGCCACCAAGCATAAAAACTTCTGTAAGTCTTCGTGTGAGGCCTTGATAGTTGCAACGTCATCCTTAAACACAAGCTGGGCAGTCACTCTAGCGCTGAAGTCTGCTCCATCCACAACTTCAGGGGACAGGTACCTGTCACGAGACTCTTGGAGCTTGAAGAGACTGTACAGCTTGCATCTCATGTTGTTCGCGTCTATTGCTGACTTCAGAGATCCTTGCACGACAGCTAGCAGCGATGTTGGGGCTTGTCGCTCATGTAGCTGCTGGTTTAGTGGAGCAATACGGTTGCGCAGAGGTTGGAGACGGCTCGCATTTATCCAGGTATCGTCTTCGCCGGCAAACAGCCTTGAAAAGGGAATGGGAAGATCGGGGAAGACAAGATGGGCTTGATGCTCGATAAGGTTCCTTACTGGAGCGGCGAAGTCTATCCTTTCATCCATATACGCCTTCGTATCTTGCGCGTCTGCAAACCTAGCAATGTACAAGGTCAAAGAAGGATGGGGAACTGCAAGCAGAACTCGTACTTCATTTCGTGCTCGTGGTCCAACAATACTATGCCAGCGCGACTGAAGTAGCCAAGCTTCTTGATTTCGATGTCGCGAATGAGCTCTGGCAGGATCATCATCCTGATTTCAGCTGGCCAGTTTCTACGGTAGCTGACGTCGAGTGGTGTCGCGATGTTGATCGTACACCTAGGCTGACGGTTCGTGGGAGGGGCTACGCGCGCTGAGTATTAAGGCTTGTAGAAGCACTGTCTCGCCAGTGCGCTACCGACAATGTTCACATCTGTGTTTCCCTTTCAGCCACTTTCCCTGGCGTTCCATTTCCTGGACAAAGGCCTCGTAGAAAAGGCCTCTATTAGCGTAGCATTTCCTGCACAGCACCGTACCACGACTTTTGTCGAGTGCACAGGAACAGGAAACTATCAGCGTGTCTTCCACGACAGTCGAGGCATTGCCATGGTGTTGGCCACCAGTTACTGGCTGTACGTCAGCGTCGTCTGTATCGTCTTGATCGTCTTCATCTGAGAGGTATGTTAGGTACTTGGTGGTTAAATTCGCCGATAGGATAGTGTCTGACCTTCACCTTCTTTCCCTTGATCCTGCTATCCATGGCGTATATATATAGTGGCTGTTTTCTTGACCCCTGCACTGGCCTTCAGCTGACCTCTGAACGTGTCCAAGGCTTTGTGGTGTCACTCTTTCGGGTTGGCCGTGTCATTCTCACGTTTGCTGTGCGTGTCTGTGATTTGTTGAATCTTCGCCGAGGGGCATTTTAACCTTGCTGGACGTAGCGACGTCCCGTTCAGGAAGTGAGAGGAGATGCAGGAACTTTATGAGACTCAGTATCACAACCAAAACTCTTTCGGTGGTGCGTGAGCTAACTGGTTAAGCTGACACAAGCACTGTCTTGCCAGCCTCTCCCTATCGTCCATCGCCTCTTGTTGCGGAATGCTCCCTCTCCGCATGAGTTGTCTTGCCTTGGTTTCATTGAGTTGTCTTGCCTTGGCTTCGTCGAGCGGTCTTGCTGTATCTTCTTCCAGATGGTGTTGATAGCAGATCGAGATGTTGTCATTTGATAAGTCATCAGGTAGGATCAGTCAAAGACAGACGTGTCACACCGCAAGCTAAAGCTCGCACAGGTGGAGGATGATGAAGACGGAGGTGAATTTGCTTACAATATCGAGGATCGACCAGCTATTTGTAGAGCTGAAATGGATTGTCTCACAAGATGACAATAAACACAAGCTTGGTTGTTCATCAATAGAATAGCGCCAGTATCAAGCCGGTTGCGTCACGACAGAAATATAGGGAGTGAATGTCAATCAATCTCAGACGTGAATATGACATGTCGTGCCGACGTCAATAGGATATTGATGATGGTGATTGTCTTCATCACTTATTGTTGATAACCTCGTGGCATCCCAGCCACAGGCTCCTACAGGCAGATGAATGTGGTACAGTCACGTAGGACGCAAGCGGTATTGTGTCATCAGTATCTTGTGGTTGTGCGAGAGTGAATGTCGCAATCTGGTGGTGGTCAAGAGTGCCCTGCTTGCTGCGGCCAAGCCCCGAGTCTTGGCAGTGGCGACTTCAGGCCTACTTTCTCAACGACCTGGACGACGACGACACTTGGTAGCGACATCTCACCCTTAGCTCACATGGTGTAGTCCACGATGGAACATTAATGGTATGTTGTTGCATGATGCTGGTAACGCAGCTTTTCCTTCCAGCGTTTAGTAAGACGTGTTTACGTGTGGTTTGTATGCTACTCAATGTTCGCGTCACAATAGTCATTCAAGAAAGGGTATTGTTCGTGTTATGTTCATTAGGTATTACGTATTGGTATCTCATATATACAGTGCGATGCTTCCCAGAGCAAATCGTCAAAATGCAAAAAGAAACCTGCCATTGACCGTTGGCCAATGTTAATGCATGTCCATTCCGCCAGAAAAATCCGAGCCAACCCTCATTACCGTCCTATACCATCCCTCAAACCAGTCATGACATTCGTGAAGCATGCCATATCGCATGGCGAAGTGCAATCCTCTCTTGTTCAAGACTTGCAAAGGCTAGGCACGACATGTCAGTTTCCCAAACTTGATTCCACATTAGATCTGCACAAGATATCAGCAAAGGTAGCACTTACTTGACCGTCGGGGAGACCGTAGGGTCGACAGTTACCAGATTGCTGAGATCCGAGTCGAAGTTATCGCTGCCATTACCATCGGCTGATTTCTGGAGTCAGTATTGGGTTTATCATCGAGGTATGTTGAGGTAAACTCACCTGTGTTTCCGTTTGCACTTCCCGATCCTGCTGAGTTTCCATTTGCGCTGCCTGAGCCTGCACCAGCACCAGCACCGGCTCCGTTGCCATTACCGTTGCCTGCATTGCCAGTAATGCTGCCGAGCGTGCTGTCAACTACACTACCGACACTTTGGCGACGGAGGTTGACGTTGAAGTTGCCACTGCCATTGTCGTTGGCTGAGTTGCCATTGGCAGATCCGTCACCAGCTGAGTTTCCGTTGGCTGAGCCATCACCTGCACCAGCTCCTGCACCAGCACCATTGCTGCGAGACAAGTTAGCAAAGTTCTGGAGCGACATCGATATCGAAAGAACATACCCATTTCCATTATCCTTGTTGCCAGCAAGAGAACCAAGGATACTGTTGACGACGCTTCCTGAAGTCTGACGGCGGCGCAAGTTGATGCCGAAGTTGTTTGAGCCATTGCCATCGGCGGTGTTGCCATTCGCAGAACCATCTCCTGCAGAGTTGCCATTGGCTGAACCAGATCCAGCTCCCTTGCCAGCGTCGACACCATTGGCATTTCCATTGCCTGCATTGTTGGTGATGGAGCCAAGTGTCGAACCGCTAACAGAGCCAACGAGGCCGGAAATCGCATCTTGTCGTCGACCAATGTTGAAGTTACCACTGCCATTATCATCGGCTGTGTTGCCATTCGCAGAGCCGTCACCTGCTGAATTTTCGTTCGCAGATCCTGACCCAGCACCGGCGCCAGCGCCGTCGCCATTGCCATTGCCGTTCGCCTTGTTACCTGCTAGAGATCCGAGAATGCTGTCCATAACACTGCCGATGTCCTGGCGGGCAGCAATTTCGTTTGCGGCTTGCTGTGGGATCACTGCACCCTGAACAGCGAGAGCCAAAGCAATGGCGGAGAGGACTGAGGTGGTCTTCATTGTGATGGTAATTTGAGAAGAAGTGCTAAGAATAGATATAAAGTGGTAGTGAGAGATGGAGAGTGAGAGAAGAGGTTGGTTATTGAGTTGTTGATGTGGAGAATTGGTATTAATGAAGATGTGAGTGCGAGGGAACAGCTGCAACATATAAACATCTCGTTGCTACATCGCTCCACCATCATACCGACGATCGCTGACGCTGCTGAAAACAGCTCACAACCACCGCCGTCATGGTCAACCACCGCGGCAAGGTGGACTATGTTGATCAGTTGACTATGTTCGAAGAGCAAAAGGTGGGACGGAGTAAAGGTTAGTATGAGCACCCTGCACATCAGCTTTCAGATGTCCGATATCATCCCAAAGTTGAGATCAGGGT
>Ga0160429_1000214_pt1 | contig 68518 bp, 55 predicted proteins | sample SolpanmetagenomR_FD_108199 | JGI IMG/M metagenome (GOLD analysis project Ga0160429, IMG submission 108199) | Solar panel surface microbial communities from Lawrence Berkeley National Laboratory, California, USA - R | ecosystem: Engineered > Built environment > Solar panel > Unclassified ... | reverse complement strand
CGTGGTCGGCCATGTTCAGCAGCAGGTTGCGGCCCATCGTGCCGAGGCCAATCATGCCGAATGCGTAGTCCGTGGGGGTGTCGCTCATCGTGCGAAAGAAAAGGAGTGAATGCGCAAAGGAAGGCTATACGCGGAAACTGCCGCCGGGCTGCCCTGAATTATGGGTGAAGCCCCGGCGCAGCCCCGCCAGCCCAATTAGCGTAAGCAGCATTCATCCCCTCAGGTTTAGAAATGGCCGTCACTCACTGGATTCTTACCGGGCTGCTAGCCCTAGCTGCCCTGCCGCCGCTGGCCGCCCAGGCGGCGCCACCAGGCCTAGCCAAGGTGCTGCGCGCCAGCCACTGGCAGCAGCGCGTACTGCTCATTGGCGCGCCTACCGCCGACCAAGCCGAGCTGAAGCGCCAAAAGACGCTGCTGGCCACCGAGGAAAAAGGACTAGCCGAGCGCGATTTTAAAGTAGTAGAAGTGCTCTACGACCAGCTTTCACCCGCCGACCGCCAGTGCTGGACCCAGCAGCTAGGCCAGCCCCTAACCGGCTTTCGCGCCGTGCTCATCGGCAAAGATGGCGGCGTAAAGCGCACCGAAACCCAGCCGCTGGCCCCGGCTAGCCTCTTCGGTACGGTCGATAAGATGCCCATGCGCCGCCAGGAAATGCGCGGAAAGTAGGGTAACAAATAAAAACACCCGTCATGCTTCGGCAAGCTCAGCATGAAGGGTGTTCTCAATTTTACATAAAAAAAGTAGCCTGCTTGGCTAGCCCACCAGCACCGCGTCGCTGGCCGCAATTTCTTCCAGAATGGCGTACACGTCGGCGCCGTTTTCGGCATCGACCAGGCGGGTGCGCCACTGCTTGGCGCCTTCCAGGCCGCGGAAATAGTGCGCGTAGTGGCGGCGCATCTCGAAGATGCCGGCCTTGGGGCCCTTCCACTCCAGGCTCTTATCGAAGTGCATTTTGCACATGGCGATGCGCTCTTCAAGGGTGGGCGGGGCCAGCCGCTGGCCGGTGGCCACGAAGTGCTTCACTTCCCGGAAAATCCAGGGGTAGCCGATGGCGGCGCGGCCTATCATCACGCCGTCCACGCCGTAGCGGGTTTTGTATTCGAGCGCTTTTTCGGGCGAGTCGATGTCACCGTTGCCAAAAATCGGGATTTTGATGCGTGGGTTTTCCTTGATTTTGGCGATGAGGCGCCAGTCGGCCTCGCCCTTGTAGAGCTGCACGCGGGTGCGGCCATGCACGGTAAGCGCCTCAATGCCTACGTCTTGCAGGCGCTCGGCCACTTCCTCCACGTTCAGGGTATCATTGTCCCAGCCGAGGCGGGTTTTAACGGTCACGGGCAGGTGGGTGTTCTTGACCACGGCGGCGGTCATGGCCACCATCTTCGGGATGTCGCGTAACAGGGCCGCGCCCGCGCCGCGCAGGGCCACCTGCTTCACAGGGCAGCCGTAGTTGATGTCGATGAGGTCGGGCCCGGCCTCGGTGCTGATGGCCGCGCACTCGCCCATCGTGGCCACGTCGGAGCCAAAGAGCTGAATGCCGATGGGCCGCTCGTAGTCAAATACATCCAGCTTCTGCCGGCTTTTGGCAGCGGCGCGTATCAGGCCCTCCGAGGAAATAAACTCGGTGTACATGAGGTCGGCGCCGTTGGCCTTGCACACGGCCCGGAAGGGCGGGTCGCTCACGTCCTCCATCGGGGCGAGCAGGAGCGGGAAGTCGGGCAGCTGGATGTTGCGGATATTGACCACGGCGAGGAACAGGCTTGGGGTAGAAAACCGTCATGCTGAGCTGGTCGAAGCATCGCGCGCGCCGCTAGGGGCACTGGCCTACTGGCGCGGGCGAGATGGTTCGACCAGCCCAGCATGACGGACGAATATTTATTGCGCAAATTTACACCCCCTTGAACACTACCCCCTCTATGAAAGGTTTGCCTCCCCGCACCGTGCACCCCGCCGTGCAGCTCCTGATGCTGTTGGGCCTGGCCGTGGCGGGGCTGTGCCTGGCCAGCCTGCTGGCGCTGCTGCTGGCCAGCGCGTTATACCAGATTCCGATAACTCAATTTAATAGCTTGGCGACCCTGCCCGACCAATACCCGCACGGCTGGGACGCGCTGATGCTGTACCAGGGGATGTCGCTGGCGGGCACCGGGGCCGGGGTGCTGCTGCTACCGCGCCTACTGAGGCAGCCACTGGCCGCATATTTTTCGCCGCGCCGGCTGGGGGCAGCGTGGTGGCTGGGGGCGGCCGGGCTGGTTATTATTTGCTCGGTGCCATTCCTGTCGGCCCTAGTTAGCTGGAATGCAAGCGCGCATTTCCCAGCCGCGCTGCACGGTTTCGAGGCTTGGGCACGTGGAATGGAGGACCAAGCCGCCGGCCTCACCAAGTTTCTGACTGATTTTAACTCGCCCGGCCGCCTGCTGGTGGGGCTCATCGTGATTGCCATTGTGCCGGCCGTGGCCGAGGAACTGGTGTTTCGGGGCGGCGTGCAGCGCTGCCTGGTGCAGTGGGTGGGCTCGCGGCACGTGGGCGTGTGGCTGGCGGCGGCCATTTTTTCGGCCGCGCACGTGCAGTTCTTCGGGTTTGTGCCGCGCTTCGTACTGGGGCTGGTGCTGGGGTATTTGTACGAGTGGAGCGGCAACCTCGTGGTGCCGATGGCCGCGCACTTCACCCAGAATGCCTTGCAGCTGGTGCTGCTCTACCTGTTTCAGGCCAAGCAACTGCCGGCCTCGTTTAACCCCGATACCAACGCGGCCGTACCCTTGCCCGCCGTGCTGGTTTCGGCCGCGCTCACGGCCGGGCTGCTCTACTGGCTGCACCAGCGCTGGGCGGGCACCGGGCCAGCCCTAGGCCAGCCCGCCGGGCCGCCGCAACCACTGTATTAACTTGTTCAACGACGGGCGGGGGCCAGCCCCGCACTCCACCATTTGGAATCTAACGCTACCCCTGCCCCCGACACAGAAAACAAGCCCAAAGGCCCCAGCAACCTGCGCCTGCGCGCCATTTGGGGGGCGCTGGCGGCGCTACTGCTGGCTGGCTGCACCTTCGGCGGACCCATCTCGTTCGCAGTGTTTTTTGCTGCCGTGCAGGTGGTGATACTGAAGGAGTTTTACCGCATTATGCGGGCCGAGGGCTACCGGCCCGCTAGTTGGGCCGGTGGGGTAATGGGCGTGCTACTTTTCGCCATTATCCATTTTATCTACGCCAGCTATCAGTATTTCAACTTGCCAGCGGGCTGGACACTCTACCCGCCGCTGCGTGCCGTACCTAGTTCACAGCCAACGGCTCAAGGGCTGCTGGCCGTAGCTACTTCAGTTACCAACGTTTGGTTTATCGCGGGTTGCTTGTTGCTGTTGGTGGTGGTGCTGCTGCGCGAGATAATTCTGTGGCCCAATCACGGTAAGCCGTTCGCTAACATGGGTGCCACACTAGCAGGCTTGCTGTACGTGAGCCTGCCCATGTCGCTGCTCAACTGGGTAGCCTTTAGCTCGGGCCACTTCGAGCCCGGCCGCGTGTTCTGCCTCATTTTCTTCGTGTGGGCGGCTGACACCGGCGCCTACTTCGCCGGCAAAAACTTTGGCAAGCACAAGCTGGCGCCCAGCATTTCGCCCGGCAAAACCTGGGAGGGCTGGGCCGGCGGGGCGCTGCTGACCCTGGCTACGGGCTGGGCGGCGGGCTATTTTCTGCCCGATATCCCGCTGAGCCACCGGCTGGTGGCGGCGGGTGTGGTGGCCGTGTTCGGTCCGCTCGGCGACCTTGCCGAGAGCATGCTCAAGCGCAGCGCAGGCGTGAAGGATTCGGGTACCTTCCTGCCCGGCCACGGTGGCCTGCTCGACCGCTTCGACGCCTTTTTGCTGGTGCTGCCCGTGCTGGCCCTGCTGCAAGCGCTGCTGGGCTAGCGGGTGCTAGGGCTGCGAGGGCGGGGCAAAGGGCACCGCCAGGCGAATTTCCTGCGTCGCCCCGGTGGAGTTGCGGAAGCGGGCGGTAGTCACGACCCGCACGGCTTCTTCGTCGCAGCCGTAGCCCAGGCCGCGCACCACCGAAGTGTGGCTGATGCGGCCATCGGAGGACACTGTGGCTTCCACCAGCACCTTACCACTGATGCCGTGCTGGCCGGCCTCGGCCGGGTAGCGCACCTGCCGGAAAAGCTCCGTATTGCTGCCTATCATCTCCACTTCGGTGTGGCGCTGCTCTAAGCTGCGCTGCTGCTCGTTGGTAAGTATGTAGGCGCGGAGCGACGTTTCGTGGCGGTTAGCCTGCTTGTTGAAATACGCCAGCTTTTCGGCTAGCGTGCTCACGAAATAGGCCCGTCGCTCATCCTCAGTAATTCGCGTGGTATCTATCGGCTGCAAGTATTCGCGGCCGTCGCGGGCGTAGCGCTGGGTGCCGTACCACTGCGGCTGACCCAGGCGGCGCAGGTAGCGGTCCCACGACTGGGCAATCAGCGTTTTGGCGTTGCGGTTGCGAGGGTCCAAGGCCAGGGATTTTTTAGCTAGCTCATTGGCCTGCAAATACTCACTGGCCGAGTCGCCGTGCTGGAGAATGATAGCGGCATTATAGTAGTCGCGGCTGGTGCGCAGCTGCTGGCCAGCCAGCAGCTTTTGCACCGCTAGGCGATGAGCCACGTCGTGGCTGCCTTCTTCGGGTACATTATGGAGGCGGTCGTACTGGTCCTGCGCGGCCATTTGCTGCAAGCTGGCATTGGGGTGGCTGGCAACGCAGCCGCTGGCTAAGGCGCTCAGCATGAGTGCTCCACAAAATAGTTTCATGGCGGCGAAGATAGAGAGCAGCCGGTGCTTATCAATACGTTTGAAAGAGCGGCGCCCGGCCAGCTACGGGCCCCGGCTGTACCTTTGCGGCGCTTCTTCGTAAGCACACCCGCCTTCTCCTATCCCACCCAACTTCCTCACCAATTACCCCCTCACATGGCAGCCACCACTGTGTATAAAGAACCGGCCCCGCGGGTCGAGAATACCGAAAATCCGCTTGAGTCCATGATGTCGCGCTTCAACGTCGCGGCCGAAATTCTGGGCCTCGACGACACCTCTTACGAAGTGCTGAAAGCGCCCGATAAGCAGGTAATCGTGCACATGCCCGTGATGATGGACAACGGCAAAGTGCAGGTTTTTGAGGGCTACCGCGTGGTACACAATACCATTCTGGGCCCCAGCAAAGGCGGTATTCGCTACGACAAAAATGTGAACCTCGACGAGGTAAAAGCCCTGGCCGCCTGGATGACCTGGAAATGCGCCGTGGTCGACATCCCCTACGGTGGTGCCAAGGGCGGCATTATTTGCGACCCCAGCACCATGAGTGTGGGCGAACTCGAGCGCCTCACCCGCGCCTACACGGTGTCGATGAAGGACGTATTCGGCCCCGACCGCGACATTCCGGCTCCCGACATGGGTACCGGCCCCCGCGAAATGGCCTGGATTATGGACGAATTCTCCAAAACCGCGGGTCAGACTTCCTCGGCCGTGGTAACGGGCAAGCCCCTGGTAATGGGGGGCTCGCTGGGCCGCACCGAGGCCACCGGCCGCGGCGTCATGATTTCGTGCTTAGCGGCGATGAACAAGCTAGATATGAAAATCGAGGAAACCTCGGTGGCCATTCAGGGCTTCGGCAACGTGGGCTCGTGGACGGCCAAGCTGATGTTTGACAAGGGCCTGACCATCAAAGGCGTATCCGATATCTCGGGTGCTTACTGGAACGACAACGGCATCAACATCGACGACGCCATTGCCTACAAAAACGCCCACGGCGGCCGCCTCGAAGGCTTCGAGGGAGCCACGCCGATGGACCCCAGCAAGCTGCTGACCTCGGAGGTAGACGTGATTGTGCCCGCCGCCGTGGAGGACGTAATCACCGAGCACAACGCCCCGCACATCAAAGCCAAGCTCATCGTGGAAGGTGCCAACGGCCCGACTTCGGCCTCGGCCGACCCGATTATCTACGGCAAAGGCATCTCGGTAGTGCCCGACATTCTGGCCAATTCGGGCGGCGTGACGGTAAGCTACTTCGAGTGGGTGCAAAACAAACAGGGCTTCAAGTGGAGCTCTGAAATGGTGACGGAGCGCGCCGACCGCATCATGACCGATGCGTTCGAGAAAGTGTACGCCACCAGCCAGAAATACAACATCTCGCTGCGCATTGCCGCCTACGTGGTGGCCATCGACAAGGTAGCCCAGACTTACAAATACCGCGGCGGCTACTAGACCGCAGATTCAAACGGATTTAACGGATTTCGCGCAGACGCCACCTGTGGTGGCTGACTAGGCAGATTGGTTGGATTCGTTGTGCTGCGGGCCGCTAGTTGAATTTGAGAAAAGCGCGGGTCGGTTGGCCCGCGCTTTTCTATTTTTGGGGCAGAAAACGGGGCTGGCTAAATCCTTTATGGCTAGCCCTCGTTTCTCTGAGCTAGGACCTTGCTTCAAAAAGGCTAGCCAGCTTGCCGCAGGCAAGCGTATCCGTTAAATCCGTTAAATCAGTTTGACTCTGTGATAAAAATACATAAAGAAGGCCGCCGCATCCTGTTTGTGACGCTGCTGGTGCTGCTGGCCCTCAACCTGTTGCTGAGCCGCTACAACGGGCCCAACGTGGTGTTCAACCGCATTTTTGCGGGCATCTCGGTTATCGCCTTTCTCACGCTGCTTCAGTTTTTCCGCTCGCCCTTCCGGCGCCTGCTCACCCACGAGGACCTGCTGCTGGCCCCGGCCGACGGCAAGGTGGTGGTGATTGAGGAAGTATTTGAATCTGAATACTTTGAGGATGCGCGCCGGCAGATTAGCGTATTCATGTCGCCCATCAACGTGCACATCACCCGCAACCCGGTGTCGGGCATCGTCAAGTATTTCAAGTACCACCCCGGCAAGTATTTGCTGGCCTGGCACCCCAAAAGCAGCACCGACAACGAGCGCACCACGGTAGTGGTAGAGAGCGACGCCGGCCCGCTCGTGCTCTTCCGGCAGATTGCCGGGGCCATGGCGCGCCGCATCGTGTGGTACGTGAATGAGGGCGACGAAGTGAGCCAGGGCGAGGAGTTCGGCTTCATCAAATTTGGCTCGCGGGTCGATGTGTTCGTGCCGCTCGACGCCGACATCAAAGTTGAGCTTGGCCAGAAAGTGAAGGGCGGCGAAACTGTACTATGCCAGCTGAAGGGCTAGCTAATCATCACGGCCATTAACGAAAAGGGCCGCCCGAACTCAGTTCGGGCGGCCCTTTTGCAAGGTATAAAACGCTTATTTAGCCTGTTGCTTCAAAAACTGCTCGGCCCCGGGCACGTGCGACAGCAGCATGCCCAGCCCCATCACAATGACGAAGCACACCAGCAAAGGCAGCAGCCACCCGCGCGGCTGAAAAGGCTGCGGCCCCACGTAGCGCGGCCAGAACCACAGGATATAAACCAATATGGCCGGTAGATTGAGCAACGAAATAAACCAGGGACTCAGGGTGTAGTGCTGCATCAGTACGTTTACCGCCAGCGCCTCGGCCACCAGGTAGGCCAGCACGAAGGCCACCAGCCTCCAGATGGCTTTCGTTTGCTTGAGGCGGCCCAGATTGATGGCCAGTAGCACGGCCCCGGTAATGATGGTATTGAACAGCACCGAGAACAGCACAATCACGCCCGGCGTGTAGAGGGCAGGCTGCTCGTCGTCGGGTACGGCCAGGCTGTCGGTGCGGCTGGCTTCGCTGGCCCGGGCGGCAGCTTCGGCCCGCTGGGTTTGCACCACGGCTTCGAGGCCGGGGCGCAGGCTGGCGTCTTCGGGGGCGGGCTGGCCGCGGCGGTGCAACTCGTCGAGAGCCGCCAGCACGGCCTCTTCGCGGTATTGAGCGTGGCCCGTTACGTATTCGCGCAACGCCGCGTCGGGCTTGAGCGCCATCTTGGCGGCGTAATCTTCCATAGGGTAAAAGCAGTGAACAGGAAGCAGTCAGCAGTGAGCGATGAAAACTGCTCCCTGGTCACTGCTACTTGTAGAATTCCGAAAGGGCCGTGCCCACCCGGCGTACGTCCTCAAACGAGTTATAGAGCGGAACGGGTGCGAGGCGAATTACATTAGGCTCGCGCCAGTCGGCGATGATGCCGCGCGCGGCCAGAAAGTCGAACAGCTCGCGGCCGCGCTCATTCGCCAGCAGCGAGAGCTGACAGCCCCGCTGGCCAGGGTCGGCGGGCGTAATAATCTCCAGCTTTTCCTTGGGCAGGCCGAGTTTATTTATTAAAAATTCAAGGTAGCCGGTGAGCTTTTCGCTTTTCTGGCGCAGGGCAGCCACGCCGCCGGCCCGGTCAAAAATCTCCAGGTTAGCCTTGTGCACCGCCATCGGCAGCACCTGCCCGCACGAAAGCTGCCAGCCCGAAGCACCCGCCGACGGCCGGAAGCCCGGCTTCATCTGGAAGCGCTCCTTGGGGTCGTGGCCCCACCAGCCGGCCAGCCGCAGCAAGTCGGGCCGGTGCGCAAAGCGCTCGTTGATAAACACACCCGACGTGCCGCCGGGGCCCGAGTTGAGGTACTTGTAGGTGCACCAGCAGGCGAAGTCCACGTCCCAGTCGTGCAGGTGCAGCACCACGTTGCCGGCCGCGTGGGCCAGGTCGAAGCCCACGGTGGCGCCCACCGCGTGCCCGGCCCGCGTGATGGCCGCCATGTCGAACACCTGCCCGGTGTAATAATTGATGCCGCCGAAGATGACCGTGGCCAGCGAGTCGCCGAGCTCCGCAATTTTGGCCTCAATGTCCTCGGTGCGCAGGGTGTGCTCGCCGGGGCGGGGCGTTATTTCCACAATGGCCTCGGCCGGGTCGAGGCCGTGCAGGCGAGCCTGGCTTTCGAGCGCGTACTGGTCGGAGGGGAAGGCGCCTCCCTCCATCAGCACCTTGTAGCGGGTGGCGGTGGGCTGGTAGAAGGAGATGAGCAGCAGGTGCAGGTTCACCGTCAAGGTGTTCATAATGACCACCTCTAGCGGCTTGGCGCCCACCACGCGGGCGGCCGACTCGGCCAGGGTATCCTGGTAAAACATCCAGGGCGACTCGCCGTGAAAGTGGCCTTCTACGGCCTGCGTTTCCCATGACTTGAACTCGGCCTCGACGGCGGCGCGGGCGGCGCGGGGCAGCAGCCCCAGCGAGTTGCCGCAGAAATACGCCGTCGGCTGCCCGTCGGGCCCAGGCGGGAGGTGAAACTCCTGGCGGAAGGAGGCTAGCGAATCGGCCGCGTCCTGGGCGGCGGCAAAGGCGGGCGAATTATCGTAAGTCATGGGGTAGTTTTTGGTTTATGGTAAGTGGTTTTTGGCAGTGGGATTTGCAATTGAGTCCAAAAACCAAGCGCCAAATACTATAAACCAATCAATTACATTTTCTCAAACACCATGGCCGTACCCTGGCCCACGCCTACGCACATAGCGGCCAGGCCGTAGCGCACGCCCTCGCGGCGCTGCATCTCGTGCACCAGTGTGGCAATGATGCGGGCGCCGCTCGACCCCAGCGGGTGACCCATCGCGATGGAGCCGCCGTTGACGTTGAGCTTGGCCACGTCGATACCCAACTCGCGCACCACGGCCACGCTCTGCGAGGCGAAGGCTTCGTTGATTTCAAACAGGTCGATGTCCTCAATGGTGAGGCCGGCGCGCTCCAGCACCTTGCGAATAGCCGGCACCGGCCCCATGCCCATGATGGCCGGGTCGACGCCCGCCACCGACGAGGCGATGATGCGGGCCATCGGCTTGAGGTTGTAGCGCGTGAGGGCCTCGTCGCTCACTAGCAGGGCGGCAGCGGCGCCGTCGTTGATGCCGGCGGCATTGCCCGCCGTCACGGTGCCGCCATCGGGCTGGAAAGCGGGTTTAAGGGTCGCCAGCTTTTCGAGGGTCGACACGCGGGGCTGCTCGTCGGTGTCAAACAGGGCCGTGTCGCCTTTGGGCTGGGGCAAAAACACCGGCACCAACTCCTTGCGGAAGCGGCCCTTTTCGGCGGCGCGGTGGTACTTGCGCTGGCTTTCGAAGGCAAAGGCGTCCTGGTCCTCGCGGCTCACGCCGTACTGCCGGGCCACGTTCTCGGCCGTGTCGCCCATCGTGTAGGGATAGTGGTCGCGGGCCAGGCGCGGGTTTACGAAGCGCCAGCCCAGCGTGGTATCGTGGGCCGTGAAGTCGCGGGCAAAGGCGGTGGCCGACTTGGCCATCACGAAGGGCGCGCGGGTCATGCTCTCGGCCCCACCAGCCAGAAATACGTCGCCCTCGCCACACTTAATGGCCCGGGCGGCATCCATAATGCTCTGCATCCCACTGGCGCAGAGACGGTTGACGGTATTGCCGGGTACCGATACGGGCAGGCCGGCCAGTAGCGCCGCCATGCGGGCCACGTTGCGGTTGTCCTCGCCGCTCTGGTTAGCGGCGCCCAGTATTACGTCTTCAATAGCGTTTTTGTCGAGGCTAGGGTTGCGGCGCAGCAGCGCTCGCAGCACCTCAGCTGCTAAATCGTCGGGGCGCACGCTGCTTAGCGCGCCGCCAAATTTTCCAATCGGGGTGCGCACGGCATCCACGATATACGCATTAGGCATTCCGAAGGTATCGTTGGGGCGAAGCGAGTCCGCCGGTTGAGGGCTAATTTTGGCCTGGCAACGCGCACTGGCGCGGGCCTTTTACACAACCGCAAAGATGATACAAAGAATCCAAAGCGTTTTCCTTTTGCTGCTGGCCTTATCCATGCTGAGCCTGCTGGCCCTGCCGCTCTGGCACAAGGTCGACGGCCTCACGCACCAGGAGCTGACCCTGACGGCCTTCAACTTCCGGGCTGCCGGCTTGGCGGCGCCTGCTCCCGGCGCGCCCGTCTGGATTATCGCCGTGCTGGCGCTGGCCTCGGCGGCCGTGGCGGCCTACGAGATTTTCCAGTTCCGCAACCGCTTTACGCAGCTCAAGCTGGGTGCGTTCAACATTCTGCTGCTAATGGCCACGTTCGGGGCCGCGTTTTATTTCTCCAACCAGGGCGAGGCACTGCTTAACCCCAAGCTGGAGGGCAAATTTCAGCCCGCTTTCTACCTGCCTATGCTGGGCTTGCTGCTCAACCTGCTGGCCAGTCGCTTTATCCGGCGTGATGAGCAACTGGTGCGCAACAGCTACGACCGCCTGCGCTAGGCTACCCTGCTACGCAAAAAGCCCCGGCTGCCTCATGGGCGGCCGGGGTTTTTTGTAGGGTGTCAGGTCGGAAAGAGCAAGTGAAAGAAGCTCGGCCGCCGCAGCGGCCGGGCGGGGTTGGCTAGGGTAGCCGGGGGTAAAAAGAGCTGTCGGGCCCGCTAGTAGCGCGACAAGCCCAGCTTGGTGAGCACCGTATTGGCGTCGGTCGAAAAGGTCAGGGCCGCCAGCACCCGATGAAAATTCTGAGGGTCCGATAGGTGGGCGTACCCAAATTCTGCTACCTGGCACTGCGACTCCGAAAACGTCATGGTGCGCACGAGCTGCGCCAGTTCATCGGACCGCAGGTAGGCGTGCGAAATAGCCTGGTAGAAAATTGGCAGCCGCTTGTCGTCAAATGAGCATTGCTTAAGTGCTTGCACCAGCCCCGCGATGTCGCAGTTGGCCACGGGCGCGGCTGGGTAGCCGCCCGGCGCCGGGTAGCCGACCGGTGGCCCGCCATACGTAGGTCCGGCTGGGTAGCCGGGGTTAGTTGGATAGCCGGAGCCAGCCGGGTAGCCAACTGGCGGCCCGGCCGTGGGCGGGTAGGCGCCACCGGGCGCGGCAGAGTTGGGGTCGTTGGCGGCTGGGCCGGGCTGGGCATAAGTGCCGGGCTGGTCCTCGTAGCCGTAGCCGGGCAGGGCCAGGGTGCCCACCTGGCGCAGCTGCCAGCCGCGGCCGGGCCGTTGCGTCAGCACAAAGCTGGTTTCGAGGCCTTCTTCGAGCCACACCTCGGCCTGCACGCGCCCGCGGTTGCGGCCCTTGAGGGCGGTGCCGAAGGCCAGCTCCACGCTGTGGGGGCCGGGGGCAATATTGTCGAGGTGCACCTGCGGAGTAGTGGCCGGCACCGGCTGCCCATCAATGGTGAGGCTGAAGAGCAGACCCTTCTCCACGCTGAAATTAGCCACGGCCAGCGGCGGCGTGGCCTGGCTAGGGGTAGTACCCAGCAGTAATAGAAGCGCGGCGAAGCAGGAAGTAAAGAGTGCGTTCATGGCGGTCGGGAGCGGTGGCGCCCGGCGAAGCAGCCCGGCTGCCAGCACATTTCCAAACCTCGTGCCAGCCCACAAAAAAGCCCCCGCGGGGCGGGGGCTTTTCGTAGCTTAGAAGCATAGGCGGGCCTAGTTGTCGATGCGCGTCACCTTGAACTCGGTGCGGCGGTTGCGCTGGTAGTCGGCCTCCGACTTGGGGTTTTTCACGATGGGCCGGGTTTCGCCGTAGCCCTTGGCCGTGATGCGGCTGGCGCTGATGCCCTTGCTCACGATGTAGGCCACGGCCGCCTCGGCGCGGCGCTGGCTAAGCGCCAGGTTGTAAGCATCTTTGCCGCGCTGGTCGGTGTGCGAGCTCAGCTCGATGTTGATTTTGGGGTTGTCCTGCAAGGTCTGCACCAGCGTGTCGAGGCGAATGGCGGCATCGGGGCGGATATTCGACTTGTCGTAGTCGTAGAAAATATCCTTTACCTCGATGGCCTTGTTTACCACGATGCGGGTGAGGGTGAGCGTAACTGGAATCCGCACGTCGGTTTGCGGCTGGGTCAGCGCCTCGGGGCTGGGGTAGCGGCCCACGGTGCTTACGCTGGCGCGGGCCGTGAAGTCGCCGCGGCGGTCGGCCAGCAGGCTGTACGCCTGAGCCGAGTCGAGCTTGGCCGTGAACTTGCCGTCGGGGCCGGTGGGCACGTCGCGCCGCTGGCCGCCGGTGCTCGTGATGGTTACCGTTTCGCCGGCCACCGGCAGGGTGGTGTTGGCCTTGTCGTTGCGCTCCAGCACGGTGCCATCGACGTAGAAGTTAACGATTTTGCGGGCCTTTTTCTTGAACGTGTACAGGTCGTCGGAACCCTTGCCGCCCGCGCGGTTCGAGGAAAACACGCCCGTGCCCGGCGCCGTGAAAAACGGCGCAAAGTCGTCGCCCGCGCTGTTGAGGCCCGCCCCCAGGTTCACGGGCTTGCCGCCCTTCACCTGGAAAATATCGAGCTTGCCGAAGCCTGGGTGGCCATCCGAGGAGAAGTACAGCGTGCCATCGGGCGCCACGCCGGGAAAGTTATCGTTGCCCACCGAGTTGATGGGCTCGCCCAGATTTTCGGCCGGCGAAAAGCGGCCGTTGGCCCCCAGCGTAGCCTTATACAGGTCGTTGCCGCCCAGCCCGCCCTTGCGCCCCGAGGCGAAATAGAGCGTGGTGCCATCGGGCGCAAAAACCGGCGAAAAGTCGTCGGCCGTGCGGTCGTTGATGTTGGCTAGAATGGGCTCGGTCCAGGCCCCGTTGCGGTAGTACGAAATCCAGATATCGACGCTGCGGTAGCCTTTTTTCGAGCCATCGTTCGAGCGGGCGAATACCATTGTTTTGCCGTCGGGCGTGTAGCTGGCGCTGGCTTGCAGCACGTTTTCCTTGTTGAAGAGCGGTTCCAGCTTGCGCGGGGTGCCGCCGGTTAAGGCCGCCGGGTCGTCAAATTTCTGGGCGTAGAGCGAGGTATATCCCTCGCCGTTGCCAGGAAAGGGCTTGGCGTCGCGCCCCGAGGCAAACACCAGCTCGCCACTGCCGGGCATCCGCGTTGCCGAAAAGTCGGAGCCCGGCGAGTTTACCGCGTCAATGGCGGCCACGTCGTAGGCGGGTGCCTGGCCCACCAGCGCCTGGCTGGCAGTGGCACTGGCCGCCTCGGCCTCGGCGCGGGCGGCTAGGGTGCGGTTGGTGCCGCTCTGGGCGTAGGTGCTAAATCGCGCGGCGGCCTCGGTAAACTTGCCGTTGGCCTTCAGCGCCTCGGCGTAGCGGTAGCCCAGGTCGGGGCTGCGTGAGTTGCCGTCGAGCGCCGCCTTGTAATAAGGCTCCGCCTGGTCGATGCGGTCGGAAAGGCGGTAGGCTTCGCCGAGGCGGAAATTGGCGCTGGCCGCGTTCTTGCCCTTGGCGATGTCTTGCTTATAAAGCGGAATGGCCGCCTGGTACTCGCCGCGCAAAAAGCGCTTGTCGGCCTTAGTGAGCTTGCCCGACGAGGCGCAACCGCCCAGCGCCAGGGCCGGCCCAGCCGCCCCGATAAGCACAAATTTCTTAAGGGACGAGTATCGAGTGGAGAGCACCATGCAGCCGGAAAAAGCGAAACGAGAAGTTGGGTAGGCAATAATACAACTGTTTCGCCTTGGCGATTAGTGCCCTGGCAAGCGGCTAGGCCGCAAAATAGCTGGCTAGCCAAGTTTGGCCGGCCGGGGCCGGCCACTGCTCGTCGAGCTGCTGCTTGGTGGCTATCGTATTGTTGAAGTAGAGCGTGTTGGGGCCTATCTCACCGGCCGCCACGGCCGCGCGCAGCTCGCGCCGCGTCAGCTGCCGCAACTCGCCGTTGAGCAAGAAGGCCATGCGCGACTTTTCCAGCAGCTGCACCCCCAGTCGCTGCTCCAGCTCCTGCACAAAGCGCACCGAGGCGTCGATGGAGCAGCCGCTGGCCCCGGCCACCGCCTCATCGAGCCCAATGACCAAAAACTGCCGGTGCAGCACCTGCGCCGAGGCCGCCAGCTGCCGGCCGTGGCTCGTCCAGGCCTCGGCAAAAGCCGCCAGGTGGGGCAGCAGGGTCATCAGCTCGCCCTCGGCCAGCGGGCGGCTGGCCTGGTAAATCCACACGCGGGCCCGCGGCGGCAGGTGGTCGAAGGCTACATACATGACCGCAGATTCAAACAGATTTAACGGATTTCGCGGATACGCCACCTGCGGTGGCTGGCTAGCCAGGTGGATTGCTGCGCTGGCCGGGCCAGGCGGACTAGCTTACCGGCGCAAGCGCAGCCGGTAAGCAAAAATAACGAAATAACCGCCCGCGTAGTCAGCCCACACAGTGGGCGCATCCGCGAAATCCGTTAAATCCGTTTGAATCTGCGGTCTTAGGCGTTGATGCCTTCGGCGCTGGCTACCAGCTCGGCTAGGTCAAATACCTGCACGTTAGCTTCTTGTTCCTTGTTTTTCACGCCGTCGCTCATCATGGTCATGCAGAAAGGGCAACTCACGGCGATGATGGCGCCTTGCAGGCTATGCTGGCTGGGGGCGGTGCGCTCGGTTTCGACGCCGCGCAGGTTGTCCAGCGCCGCAGCTTGGCCGCTGAGGGTGGCCAGGGCTTCTTCAGTGCGCTCGATGTTGATGTCCTTTTTGCCGGGCTCGGGCTCTTTCCACATCTGGGCGCCCCCGGCGCCGCAACACAGGCCGTTGGCCTTGCTGCGCTTCATTTCCACGAGGTCGGCGTCGAGGGCGGCCAGCACGTCGCGCGGGGCTTCGTAGATGTTGTTGGCGCGGCCCAGGTAGCAGCTGTCGTGGAAGGTGATGCGGCGGCCCTGGTAGCTTTCGCCACCTTTTACGGCCACTTTGCCTTCATTGATAAGCTGTTGCAGGTAGGTGCTGTGGTGAATTACCTCGTAGTCGCCGCCCAGCGCTGGGTACTCATTTTTGATGGTGTTGAAGCAGTGCGGGCAGGCCGTCACGATTTTCTTGATGCCGTAGCCGTTCATCGTGGTGATGTTCTGCATGGCCTGCATCTGAAACAGAAACTCGTTGCCGGCGCGCTTGGCCGGGTCGCCGGTGCAGCTTTCTTCGAGGCCCAGCACGGCGTAGTTGGTGCCCACGTGCTCCAGAATGCGGGCAAAGGCGCGCGTCACGCGCTTGTAGCGGTCATCAAAAGCACCGGCGCAGCCTACCCAAAACAGGATTTCGGGCGCTTTGCCCTCGGCCGCGAGGTCGGCCACGGTGGGCACGGTCAGCTGGCGCTTGGCGGGGGCGGCAGGGGAGGAGGTAGGGGTCATAAGTAGGTAGTATCGAGCTGTATAAATAGACTAAGCGAAGTCGCCGGGATGCTCCAGCCGGTCAAGCCGGCGGTTGGTATCGCGCTGCATTCGGGCCACGGAATCCAGAATATCCATGATGCTCTCCAGCTCCCGTTGGTGTTTTTGTTGCCCCAGCGCCAGCGTGCGTAAGATTTGCTGGTGAGCTACCTGGTTTTCTTCTACGTTGCCCAGGCTCGTTTCCACGCTGCCCAATCTCGTTTCTACGTTGCCTAGTCTCGTTTCTACGCTGCCCAGTCTCGTTTCCACGTTGCCAAGCCGATTATTCATCTCCTGCAACGTTTCCTGGCTATTGTCCTGGCGTCGCAGCACCTCGGCCAATAGCTCTAAAATCTGTTCTTCAGCTTTCATAAATTCAGCAGGTAAGAAATCAGAAAAATCAGGATTATGCCTTAGCTACCGCTTTTTCAGCCACGTACAGCTCGTCGGCCCAGTTGAGGCGGTCGGAGGGCGAGAAGGCCCACGGCGCGCCGTTGTTCTCGATGTTGGAGAACATGACGTTCAGCGAGTTGGGCGCGGCCGATTCTTCCAGCACCAGGAAGCGGCGCATCTCGATAATGCTTTCGAGCGGGTTAATGTTCACCGGGCAGCTTTCCACGCAGGCGTTGCAGGTGGTGCAGGCCCAGAGCTCCTCGGGCGTTACTTTGCCGCGTAGCAGCGTGGCGTTGGCCAGGTCGGTAATGGGCTCGTGCTTAGCTTCTTCACCATACACGTTGGGGTGGAAAATGAGCGGCGAATTGTATTTCTCCTCCACCCGGTCGCGGGTGTCCATTATGATTTTGCGCGGCGAAAGCAGCTTGCCCGTGAGGTTGGCCGGGCACACCGAGGTGCAGCGCCCGCACTCGGTGCACGAGTACGAGTTCATGAGGGCCGTCCAGGGCAAATCTTCCACATCCTTAGCGCCGAACGGCGTGGGCGCCAGCGCCGAGCCATCGGGGTTGGTGGCTGGGGCGGGCACCTCGTAGCCGGGGTCCATCATGGCCTTCACCTCGTGGGTGATGCTCTCCACGTTGCTGAACTGCCCCTGCGGCACCAGGCGCGAGTACCACACGTTGGGAAAGGCCAGGATGATGTGGAAGTGTTTGGAGCTAGGCAGGTAGTTGAGAAACAGCAGGATGCCGGTGATGTGAATCCACCAGCCGGCGCGCTCCAGCACTTCCAGCGTGCCTACGCTGGTGGCGGGTAGTAGATTGGCCAGCAGCTGGCTGACCGGGAAGGTGCCCGGCAACTCCTTGCCCTCAAGCTGATGCAGCTTGATATCAGCCGAGTTCATGAAGAACAGCGCCAGCATAAGCGCCACCTCGATGTAGAGAATGATGTTGGCGTCCAGCTTGGGCCACATGCGCAGCTCGGGGCCGGTGAAGCGCTGCACCGGCGGCTGATGGTTGCGGCGCCACCAAAAGGCAGCCACGGCCACGATAACCAGCGCCGCCAGCACCTCATTGGTAGCCATCAGCACATCATATACCGGCCCCAGGATGCTGAGCACGCGGTGCGTACCAAACAGCCCGTCGATGATAATCTCAATCACCTCAATGTTGATGACCAGGAAGCCTACGTACACTACCAGGTGCAGGAGCGCGGGCGTCAGGCGCTTAAACATTTTTTGCTGGCCAAAGGCTACGAGCAGCGTCTTATTCAGGCGCTCGCCGAAGTGGCCGCTCATGTCGCGGTCGCGCCCGACGAGGATGTTGGCCCGGATTTTTCGAACCTGCCAGGTGAATAAGCCGAACGCCGCCAGCAGCAGCAGCGCGAAAAGGATGGGTTGCAGCATAGACGGTAAAGGTAAGCCGGCGGGGTGGGATGGATAGGTGCGCAATTTAGTAGGCATGACGACTATTTTTCGTGACTTGCCCATCAATTCGCCTGAACGCGAAATTTTTTTGCTGGTTTTCTTGCGTCGTAACGCATTTTTAGTACCTTTGCACTCCCAAGCCGCTACAGCGACTCGGGAAACGGCAACATAGCTCAGTTGGTAGAGCACAGCACTGAAAATGCTGGTGTCGTTGGTTCGATTCCAACTGTTGCCACGCAACCCTCTCGGCTTAAATGCTGAGAGGGTTTTTTGTTGGAACACGCGCCCACCGTTGGGCGTCAGGACCTGACCGGCCGCTTTTGTCGGGCTCTTCTTAATGACTACAGTCAGCAGCGTGGCGCCACTCCAGCCAACCCGGCATTTTCCGATTCTGGACGGTTTGCGTGGCATTGCGGCCTTGGCCGTGGTGGTGTACCACTTCATGGAAATCGTGGTGCCCGATTACGACCACCTGTTTATTGCGCACGCCTACCTAGCCGTCGATTTCTTTTTCTGTCTGTCTGGCTTCGTCATTGCCTGCGCCTACGACACGCGGCTGGAAAAAATTGGGTTCGCGGCCTTCGTGCGGCGCCGGCTCATTCGCCTGCACCCGCTGGTAGTGGTGGGGGCGCTGCTGGGTTTTATCACGTTCTGGCTCGACCCGTTCCACAACTTATTCGCCGCCTATGTGCCGCAGGCCGGGCAGTTGCTGCTGGCCGCGTGCCTGCTCGTGCCGTACCCGGCCCTGCCCGAGCGCACGTTCAACCTTTTTCCGCTCAACGCGCCCACCTGGTCGCTATTCTGGGAGTACGTGGCCAATATTGCCTACGCACTAGTTTTGGTTCGCTTGCGGCCCAGCGTGTTGCGGGTAGTGCTACTGCTCGCGGCGGGGGCGCTCGTGTACCAGGCCTGCACCGCGCCAAACTTGAGCGGGGGCTGGAGCCGGGATACGTTTTGGAGCGGCGCCGGGCGCGTCAGCTATTCTTTTCTGGCGGGCGTGGCGCTGTACCGGGCCGGTGGCATTGTGCCCACGCGGCTAGGGTTTGGTGGGGTGGGCTTGCTGCTACTTATGGGTCTGCTGCTGCCCTATTATAAGGAAATTACCCAGCTCACCGATGCGCTAACGGTGCTTTTCTATTTCCCGGTACTGGTGGCGCTGGGGGCCGGCGCGCGCCTGGCCCCGCGCCTGGCTGGGCTTTGCCGCTGGCTCGGCGAGCTGTCGTACCCGCTCTACATGGTGCATTACCCCTTCGTGTGGGTATTCCTAAGCTACGTTGAAACGCAAAAGCCGCCCCTGAGCACCCTGGCCTGGGTGGTGCCGGGCGCTACGCTGGCGCTGGTGGGGCTGGCCTACCTAGTACTAGTAACCGTGGACGCGCCCCTGCGCCGCTACCTGAGCAAGCGGGAAGCTATTGCCCCGCAGGCGGCGCAATAGCTACTGCCGCAAACCTGCCTACGCCGGGCGGGCGGTTTGCGGCAGCGGAAACGGTTTTCAACCAATGCTATTTGCGGCTAGCCTTGGCGGGCGGGCGGGCGCTGAGCACCTCCACGATGGGCTGGCCCGTGCAGGCGCTGGGCAGCTTGCTGTTGAGCAGCATGGCCGCCGTGGGGGCGATGTCGGTGATGGCGTGCGGCGCATAGCTCACGCCCGCCGAAATACCCGCCCCGTACCACAGCAGCGGCACGTGGCTGTCGTAGGCGTAGCCGGTGCCGTGGCTGGCCCCCACGCCAATGTCGCCGGTCCAGCCGGGCAGCAGCTCGAAGCGCACGTCACCAAAGCGCGGGTAGTAGAGGCCCATTTGCAGGCGGGCTTCGAGGCCCGTAGTATAGCCCCCATTCAGCAGCTGCGTGGTGGTGTTGACCTGCGCAATGCCCGGCTGCTCACGCAGGAACTCGGCCAGCACCTGCTGGGCGCGGGGCAAGTCCACTTTGCGCTGGGCCAGCAGCGGGCGGTTGAGGTAGTACAGGTGGTTGCGCTCGGCCTCTATCCACTGGCCGGGGCCCAGCTGCTCGGTAAGGTAGGCGCTGGCGGATTGGTTAAGAGCTGTTTGCGAGTACGCGCCCACGGGCAGCTGGTGGTCGGCCAGGTAGCGGGTCACCTCGCTGGCGCCGTGGTCGGCGGTGAGGAAAACGGTGTAGTTGCCCTTGCCCACGGCCTGGTCGAGAGCCGTCAGCAGGCGTGCTATCTCCAGGTCGAGGCGCAGGTAGAGGTCGTTTTCTTCCTTCGACAGCGGCCCGAACGTGTGCCCCACCGCGTCGGGGCTGGAGTAGCTGATGGCCAGCAAGTCGGGCACGTCGTCGCGGCCCAGGTCGGTGCTCTTCAGCGCGGCCAGGGCCAGGTCGGTCAGCAGGTTGTCGCCAAAGGGCGAAGTGTACATGCTCTCGTAGGCGGGCGCGTTGAGCGGGGCCAGCTTAGCGAAGTCGTAGGGAAACGTAGCAGCCGTTTTGCCCTTGAAAATGCGCTCGTAGCGGTTCGAGTCGGGCAGGCTGTTGAGGTAGGCCGCGGCGGGCTTGAGGGGCGTCCAGGTTTGCTGGCGGTAGGCGTCGGCCTTTTTCTGGGCGTTGAAGTCCTGCACCCAGGCGGGCAGCGCGGGCACGTAGTAAGTGCTCGAAATGAAGTTGCCGGTGTTCACATCGAGCCAATAGGCACCGTCGGCCATGTGGCCGGCGGGCAGGGCCGAGGCCCGGTCCTTCAGCGACAGCGACAGCACCCGGCTGCGGCCGCCGTAGGTCATTTTCAATTCATCTCCCAGCGTAGTGCTCACCTGGTTGCGGGCCGATACGCCCATGCCGCGGGCCGTGCCCACGAGCTGCACGGTGGTGTCGTCGGTGCAGTACACGTCGTGGCGCAGGCGGCGGTCGTACCACGAGTTGCCGATGATGCCGTGGTAGCGCGGCGTGGTGCCGGTGTACACGCTGGAGTGCCCCGGCCCGGTCACGGTCGGGATGTAGTTGTAGTGCGTGTTGCGGCACTGAAAGCCCTCGCGCAGCAGGCGGTTGAAGCCATCGGGCCCAAACTGGTCGCGGAAGCGGGCGAGGTAGTCGGGCCGCATCTGGTCGACCATAATACCCACCATCAGCTTGGGCGCGGGGCGGGTCTGGGCCAATAAAGGGCTGGTAGTGAGCAGGCCAGCGGCTAGCAAAAGCAAGCGGTTCATCATAAAACAAGAAAAGAGCAGCCCCGCGGGGCTACCCAGCATAAAGACAAATAAAAAGGCCCGGCTAGCCCCACCTCAGCGCCGAAAGGTGAAGCCGATGGGCAGCGTGCAGCGCACCCGCACGGGCTGGCCGTGCTCGCGGCCGGGCGCCCAGCGGGGCATGAGCCAGGCCAGCCGGCGGGCCTCGTCGTTGAACTCGGCGGCGGTCGATTTTACCACTACCGGGTCGAGCACCCGGCCCTGCTCATCGACGATGAATTGCACCACCACCTGGCCCGATAGCCCGCGCCGCAAGGCCTCGGGTGGGTACTTGGTCTGGGTGGCCAGGTAGCGGTGCAGGGCCGCCTCGCCGCCCACAAAGGCGGGCATCTGTTCGGCGTAGGTGAGCACGGCGGGGCTAGCCGCGGCCGACCCCAGCGGCTCGGTGGCCTGGAAAGCTTGCGCCCTGCCGGGCCGGGCAGCCAGCACGCAACCAATCAAAAGCAGTAAAAAACCTCGCATATGGTGGCAAAATGGCGTTGCCACAAAGCTCCGGCCGCTGCTTTGCCCCAGTGCCACGCCAGGGTTACGCTTTTGTGAAAGCGGCACGGCTAGCCTACTGAAGATACTTGGCGCGTAGCGTGGCCAGCCGCCGGGGCGTGAGGCCCAGTTCGGTAGCCAGGTAGTTATCGACAGAGCCGTATTGCTGGTCGAGGGCGGCGAAGGTGCCAGCCAGATAGGCCGGGTTGGCGGCCAGCAGGGGGCGCACGGCCGCCACTGCCTCGGTCGACATCCCGGCCTGGGCCATGCGGCGCAGGCTCTGCTCGCGGCCGGCCCGCCAATAGGTATCGGTGGCGGCGTAGTCTTGCAAAATGGTGGGGCGGGGCACACCCAGTGCCGCCAGCACCAGCGCCGCCCCGATGCCCGTGCGGTCCTTGCCCGCCGTGCAGTGAAAGAGCATGGCCTGGCCGTTATCCAGCGTCAGTAGCTCGTCAAATAGGGGCTTGTACTTGGCCTTGAAAAAGCTGGTATTGGTGTACACGGCCCGCATCAGCGAGTCGCGGATGAGGTTTTTGCCGCCGCTCATCATGGCGCGCGGGTCGATTTTTTCGCTGCCAGCGGGTAGGGCCAGGCTGCGGGCGCCGGCGGGCAGTCGGTCGGGGGCCTGGGCTACTTCCTGGGGGCCGCGCAGGTCGCACACCAGGGCCACGTGGCGGCTTTGCAGGGCCAGCAGGTCGGCGTCGGTCAGCCGGCTGATGTCGGCCGAGCGGTAAATGCGACCCCATTTCACGTGCTTGCCGCCCGCGGCCGGGTAGCCACCCAGGTCGCGGAAGTTGCTGGCGCCTTGCAGCACCACGGCGCGCCGGGCGTTGAAAACAACGGTGTCGGGCGTCTGGGCCAGGGCAGGGGTGGCGAGCAAGAGGAACAGGAAAAGCTTTTTCATGCTAGCAGCTTAAAAGGAGAGCAGCCCAGCCAGAGATACTTTCCCTGACTGGGCCGCCCGATACAGTTTATTTTGTGAGCCAGGTATCTTGGTTCAGGTCGTCAGAGCCGCCAAACTGGCTCTGCACGGCTGCCTGATAATTAGATGCGTTGTAGGTCTGCTCATCCACCGGGTACTGCCAGCGGCGCGGAATCTTGCCCGCTGCATTAAGGCCGCCGCCCGTGCTCACGAACGTGCGCGGGAAGCCCGTGCGCCGCCAGTTGTAGAACGGCTCGTAGCCCGAGTTCTGGAAGAAGGCCACGTACTTCTGGTTGAGAATCTGCTCCAAGCCGCTAGCATTGTCGCCCTTGTAGGCCACGCCGGCATTGCTCAAAAATGCACTGCGCGACACCGTGGCCGTGCCCAGCGTCTTGCCCGATACGTTGCCGATGGTCAGCTGCTGGCCCTCGGCTAGCCCGTAAAAATCGAGCGAGGCGTTGATGCCGCGCAGGTAGTAGGTATTGGCCGACAGGCCCGATACCCAGCCGCGGTTGATGCCCTCGGCGATGGTAAAATTCAGCTCCGGGTACCCTAGCAGGATGTAGGCTTCCGGCCCTTGCACCGACGAGTAGTAGCGCAGCGCATTGGTAAACGAGTACTGCCCCGCGTTGGAGCCCGTCGATAAGTCACTCAAACCTAGCGCGGGGCTGCTGCCCACGTAGGCCGCGAAGTCGCTGGGCTGCTTGCCCGCTGCCAGCTGGGCCGGGGCGGGCGTGGCCGTCACGAACGTGCGCGGGTCTTGGGTGGCGGTGGTGAGGCTGAGGTAGGCGGCGCCCGCGTTCTGGCGCTGGTTGTTGGCGTCGTTGGGCGTGTGCGGGTAGGTGTTATAAGCCGAGTTGAACTGGAAGGTCCAGTTATCGCTGTTGCTGGTCAGCACCGGGTACTGGCTGGGGTTGTTCACGATGGCCGCGAACTGCTGGGGAATCTGCAAATCAGCATTGTCCTGGGCGCGCTTGCTGAGGCTGATGAGCACCCGCAGCTTGTACGAGTTCACTACCTTGCGCCACTGCGCAGCAGCGCTGCTGCCGTTTTGCTGGTAGTAGATATCGCCGCTCAGCGTGCCCGCCAGCGAGCCGCCCAGCAGGGTGTTGGCCGAGTCGAGCATGGCCAGGCTGCGGGTGTACACCGCCTTCTGTGAATCGTAGGTGGGGGTGAGGTTGGCTAGCCCCTGGCCAGCCTGCGAGGCGGGCGTATCGCCCACGCGCTGCGCCTGCCAGATGAAGATGTAGGCCCGGAAAAACTTAGCCAGCGCGCTGTACACGTTCTGGCGGGTGCCCGTCTGCTTCACGGCTTGGGCATCTAGCACGTTCACGTTTTTGAGCACCGTGTAGAGCGAGTTCGTGCTGGTCCAGTTGTACTGGTTGGGCCCGCCGTAGTAGCTGTCGTTGGAAATCGTGTACTGGTTCCAGCGCTGCACCTGCGTGAAGGGCCCGCCGTCGCCGCTGTTATACAGGTCGTACTCGATGCGCGGCAGCAACAGCGAGGGTGGCACGGCGCTTTCGGCGGTGGGCAGGTTGGGGTTGGGCAACTGCTCGTCCATCGTCTTGCAGCCGGCGGCGGCCAGGGCGAGGAGCAGGGCTAGGGGGTAGGTATACTTCATGGCGGGGTAGCCGGTAAGTTTATGGTTTGGGTGCTCGCAGGTGGGTGAGCCGCTAAAAAGTCAGGTTCACGTTAATTCCCATCGAGCGCGTCGTAGCCGACTGCAAACTGGGGTTCTTGAGCGTACTGCGGTCCGAGATATTGAAGCCCTGGGCGTATTGGTCGAGGTCAAAATCCTTGCGCTGGGCGAAGTAGAGCAGGTTGCGCCCCACCAGCGAGATGTTGGCGCCCTTAATAAAGCGGCTAGCCAGTAGGCTGCTCGGAAACGAGTAGCCGATGACCACCTCGCGCAGCTTGGCGAAGGTTTTGCTCACCATGTAAGACTCCTCAATGCCGCTGTTGTACACGCCCTGGGTGTAGGTCTGCACAGTCGTGGCCTTGCTGTTGGGGGCAAATTGCAGCTCGTTGTAGTTGCTGATGTTGCCGCTGGCGTCAAACTTCACGGTGCCGCTCGTCACCACCACGCCGGGGCCTACGTAGGCGGGCGTGGGTGCCTTGGTGCCCTGGGTGGTGCTCTGCCACTCGGCCAGGCGGGCCGCGCCAAGGGCGCCGGTCACGAGGTCGGGGTGGTTGCCGGCGCTCAGCGAGTAGGCATACACCTGGTCGCGGATGACGCCACCCACGCGGCCGTCAAACTGGAAGCTGAAATTGAAGTTCTTGTACGAGAAGCGGTTAGTGACACCCCACACCCAGTCGGGATTGGTGTTGCCCATAAACTGCATCGTGTTGGTGCCCTGCGGGCGCACCAGCGGAATGCCGGTTGAGGCATTGATAATCTGCCCGTCGGGCGAGCGCAGGTAGTTGTAGCTGTAGTAGCCATCGAGCCGGTCGCCGATGCTGAAGACGTGGTTGGGCCCGGGCAGGTAGATGCTCGTTTCCTGGCCGTCAATCTCGCGCAGCGTCTCCTTGTAGGTGCTCCAGTTGGCCAGCACGTCCCAGCTCAGGCCGGTGGAGTTGGCTAGCACGGCGCCGGTCAGGGCCACTTCCCAGCCATTTTTCTGGGTCGTTACGGCGTTGGTAGTCTGGCTGGTATAGCCCGACGACGAGGCTACCGGTAATTGGAAAATCAGCGGCCCGTTGATAGACGTGAAGTGCGTCACATCGAGCCCCAGCCGGTTGCCCAAAAACTTGGCGTCGAAGCCGTACTCGTACGACGTTACCGAGTAGCTGCGTAGGTTGGGGCTGGGCAGGCTGTTGGTGAAGCTGGCGCCCGGCTGGTTATTATAAGGCTTGGTGATGGTGTAAGTGGCCTGGTTCACGTAGTTCGGCCCATCGTAGGCCGTGTTCACCTCCGTGCCGTAGCCGATGAGGCTGGCCACCGAGTTGCCGGTGCTGGCCTGGTAGGCCGAGCCGATGCTGCTCGACGTGTTGCCGCCCTTCACATTGGCGTACGAGCCGCGCAGCTTCAAAAACGAAATAGCTTCGGGCAGCGCCACGTACTCGTTCACCACCGAGCTCAGCGACACCGAAGGGTAGAAAATCGTCCGGTTGTTCTTGGGTAGCGTCGAAAGCTTGTCGAAGCGCCCGGTAAGGCCCAGCGAAACTAGGTTCTTAAACGCCAGGTCGGTCGTGGCGTAGGCGCTCAGCACGGTCATATCCGAGCCAAAGTCGTAAGCCTGGGCGGGGTTCTTCGAGTTGCTGAAGTTGTACACGCCCGGCACGATGAGGAAGTCCGTAGTGGCCCAGCTCGAAGTGTAGTTGAACAGGCGCACGTTGGCGCCGCCCACCGCGCTCAGCGAGAAATTCTCCCCCAGCTTCTGGTTGTAAGTTAGCAGCAGGTCGGTGTTATTTTCGAGCAGGTTGCGGCGGTCTTCGCGGTAGTCGCCCTGGCGCAGGTCGGGCGTTTTGTAGGTAATGGCCGAGAACGGCACCTTCTCGGTGCGCAGCTGGTTCCAGGTCGTGATTTGCGAGCGCAAGGCCAGGTTGAAGTGGTCATTCAGCTTGTAGCTGAGGCGGCCGTAGCCGTAGATGTCCGTCTTCTTGTGCCCGTAGAGCCACTCATTCGCTACAAAATACGGGTTGTTGCCGCGCCCGTATTCGGCGTAGTACTGCTGCACGCCGGGGATGCCCTGCGGCCCCTTGTAGTAGTCCACCATGTCGCTCAGCGCCCAGCTATCCGAGCCGTACACCTGGAAAATATAAGTCGGGCTCTCCGGCCCCGAGCTGCTCTGCGGAATGTTGGGCGAGTTTTGCAAGCTCAGGTTCAGCGCCCCGTCAAACTTCAGGTTCTTGTTGAAATTGACACCCGTGCTCAGGTTGAAATTGGTGATGTTGAGGCCCGTGTTGGGTACCATGCCGCGCTGGTAGTTATTCGATACCGACAGGCGCACGTCGTAGTTCTCCCCGCTCGATGAAATCGACAAGTTGTTGGCCGACAAGGCCCCCACGCGCATAAAGTCGCGGAAGTTGTTAACTCCCTTGGCTAGCCAGGGCGTGCCCTGGCGCACGCCGTTCACCACCGGCGAGTCGTACTGCGGCACGTTCTGGCCCTCGAAGCGCGGGCCCCAGATGTTGGCCCGGCGGTTCACGTTGCCCTCGTCGTAGAGGCTGTTCGAGTAGGCATACTGGTAGTTCGAGCCGAAGCCGTACTCGTTCTGCTTTTCCGGAATGGCCAGGTAGCTGGGCTGAATCTGGGTGCTGCTGTTGAACTCCACCGCCACGCGGCGCTTGTCGCCGGTGCCGCGCTTGGTGGTTATCATAATGGCCCCGTTCTGCCCCCGAAAGCCGTAGAGGGCGGCCGCGTTGGGCCCCTTCAGCACGGTATAGGTTTCGATGTCATCGGGGCTGATGTTCCAGGTGTCCGAGTTAATCGGCACGCCATCCACTACAAATAGAATGTCGGAGCTGCCGCGCAAAATGAGCTGCGGCCGCCCCAGCAGCTCGGCGCTGGGTGCCACCGTGAGGCCCGCAATTTTGCCCGTGAGCGAGTTCACCGGGTTGGGCTCGCGGGCTTTCACCAGCTGCGCGCCCGAAATTTCCTGCGTGGTATAGCCGATGGTGCGGGCATCTTTCTTGATGCCCAGTGCTGTTACCACCACTTCGGCCAATTCCTTATTGTCCTCGCCCAGCGTCACGTTGATGTTGGCCTGGTTGCCCACCACCACGTCCTCGGGCTTGTAGCCCACGAAGGAGAACGTGAGCGTGGCGCCCGCCTGGCTGGCCGGCACGGCCAGCGAGTACTTGCCCTCGGCATTGGTCACGGTGCCCACCGAAGTGCCTTTCAGGATGACGTTTACGCCTGGCAGGCCTTCGCCGGTGGTGGCCTTTACCTGGCCGCTCACGGCCTGGGTTTGGGCCAGGGCGGGCGTCGCCAGTGCGGCCAGCACCAGGGTAGGGGCAAGGCTCCGCCGCAGGCACCCTAGCCGGGTGCTTACACTAGTAGAATATTGTTTCATCAGAAAAGAAGGGGGATGTGCAGTCGAGTGCTACCCTGGCGCGAAGCGTTCGCTTGTTGGCTGCGCTAAAATCTCAGCGCTGGCTGCGTGGGTTGACGCTGCAAAATTCCTTCTTGGTTATTTCGAGAATATTACTTGAATAATACCCTTGATGGAAAGTGAATAACTGGCTTGATAAGGCTAGTTATTAGTTTGTTACCAGCAAATGCCAACGGGTAACCCGCACGCAACAAGGGGCCTGCCCCGCCGCTACGGAACAGGCCCCTTGTAGGGTAAGCTGTAGCTTGCCAACTAGCGCACCACCAGCTTGCTAATGGCACCATCAGCGGCGCGCAGCACGTACACGCCGGCCGCCAGCCCGCTCGTATCTAGCCGGTCGGTGGCGCCGAACTGGCGCACGGTGCGCCCCGTGAGGTCGCAGAGCGCGCCCGCTACCGGGCGGCTCAGGCGCACCGGGCCGCCCTGGCTAGGGTTGGGGTACACAGTGAGGGGCGTGGCCGCCGCGCCGGGGTGGGTGGCGGTTACTACGCTGGGCGTCAGGCTATACACGGCTACGGTGCTGCTCACTTCGTTGGCGAGCAGCAGTAGCGGCTGGCTGGTGGGGCTGTCGGCAGCCGCGATAAACACGATGCCCTCGGGCCCGAGGTCGCCGGTGCCGGTCGCCGTGAGGCTGCGGTTGTTGGCGTACGCCTCCAGCACCGGGCTAGCGGGGTTGTTGATGTTGAAAACGGCCACGCCGCCCACGCGCTCCATGCTCACGAAAGCGTAGAGGTTGTTGCCCACGCGGCCAGTGGTCACGCCCTCGGGCTCGGGGCCCTTGTCGTCCGAGCGGTTTTTGCGCGTCGGCGCCTCGGTGTAGCTGTTGCTGGCGTTGAAAATGGCGCCGTAAGTCGCGTCGGTAGATGTCAGGCGCTCCAGCAGGTTGCCGCTGTCGTGCACCTCGACGCCGGTAGCGGCATTGTAGATGCTAAACGAGCGCCCGCCGTAGGCATAAATCTCGTCGAAGTCGCCGTCGCCATCGGTGTCGCCCAGCCGGTTGGTCACGTTGAGGCGTCCCAGCACATTGTTGTTTTTGAGCAGGTTAGCGTTCGGGAAAACCGTGGCATCTAGCACGTAGGGCGCGGTGGCGCTGCTGGTACCCAGGCGCACCTGCTCGCTGAAAGCCGAGTAGTCGCGGGCGTCGCCCTCGTTGGCCGTCAGCAAATACGCCGTGCCGCCCACCTCAAACGTGGCTAGCCCGTCGGGCTGGCGCATGCCCTTAATGGGCCAGTTGGCGATGAGCACATCGGCAGTCTGGTCGGAGGCGTCGAGGCCGCGGCCGGGCTGGCGGTGGTCGCTGTAGCCCACCGGGCGCAGGCCAGTTATTGTCTTGGTAGTCAGGTCGAGCACCGCCAGCGCGTTATTCTCCTGCAAGGTGATGTAGGCGGTTTGCGAGTCGGCGCTCACGGCAATGTACTCGGGCTCCAGGTCTTGGGCTACGGTGGCCGGCGTGCTGGCCAGCCCCCCGTAGATGCGAATGCCCTGTGCCCGTAGGCTGGCCGCTTGCGCATTAAAAGCCTTAAAATCAGCCGTCGTCACGTTGGCCTGGGTGAGGCTGGCCACGCCGCCCGCCAGGTCAATCACCGACACGCTGCCCTCGGGGTCGGTGGTGTAGGCGGCGTTGGGCTCGCCCTCGTTGGCCGTGAGCACGTAGCGGCCATCGGGCGAGAAGGTTATCATGTCGGGCATGGCGCCCACCGTCACCTGTTTCTGAAACACGCCGCTCTGGTCGAAGAACACCACGCTGCCGTTGGCCTGCGGGTCGGTGCCCTCCAGGGCGCAGGCCACCACGCCGTTGCGGGCCGCCACCGAGTTGAGGCCGCCGTAGGTCTTGATGTCAATCGAACCCAGGCTGGTAATAGCCGCCGGGTTGGCCAGGTTCAGGATATCGAGTTTGCCGCCCACCGAGTTGGCCACGTACAAGCGCTTGGTGCTGGGGTCGTAGCTGGCGATTTCGGCCGAGTTAATCTGGGTGGTGCCCGCAAAGGGCGGAGCCGTCTGGTAGCTCTGTACCAAGTTCAGGCTAAGAGTATTGCCCCGCACTGGTGCGGCCGTGTCGTTGTCGCGGATGTAGACCAGAATGTCGTTGGCCGTGGCCGACACCGTGGCGTTGGTCGGGTTCAGCAGGCGCACCACGAAGTACTCCGTTTCCTCGGCCAGGGCGTCGTCGAGGATAGGAATAGTGAGCGTCTGGGTGCCCGTAGCCCCAGCCGCGAAGGTGATGGTTTGCGGGCCGGCGAAGGTAAAATCGGCCCCCGCCGCGGCCGTACCCAGCGCCTGCACAGCCACTTGTACCGTGCTGGCCGCGCTATTAGTATTGCTGAGCGTGAGCGGGATAGCCACACTGCCCGCCCCCTCGGCTACTGTGTAAGTAGCGCTGACCCGGGCAATGCTAGGCGTAGTCTGGGCCCGGGCGGTCCCGCTGGCTAGCCCCCCAAGCAGGGCCGTGGCTAAACAAGTGTAAAAAGTAGGGCGCATACGCACGGAACTGGTGAAAAGACCAAAGCTACCGGCGGCTTATTGCGACACTATTATGAGCGTATTATGAAAATAAGGGGTGAGGAAAAAAGCCAAGGCGCGCGCTAGCACGTGGCAAAGCAGCCCGCCGGGCTAGCGGCCCCGAATGGTATCAAATAGATTGCTCTTGCGCTTGAACAGCACGTAGCGAATCGAAAACGCCGTGGGAAAGCGGGCGTAGTCGTCGCTGTGAAACTCAAGCGAAGGCTTGAAATCGAAGCTGAGCGCCACCGGCAAAAACGCCACCTTGTACTCGACTCCCACTAGCCCATCGAGGCCACTGAAACCGCCGCTGTCCTTATTGTGGCCCAGGTGGCCGCCCGCTCCGAAGTAATAGTTGAGGCTAGGCCCCAGAATACCAAAGTGATACTCGGCCAGCACCGTGCCGCTGTACTCGCGCTCGCGTAGCCCGGCAATGCCCTCAATGGTGACACGCGAGGCCACCCGCTGCTGCAAGGTGATGCCGTAGTTGCCGCCCCCCAGCCGGGCGCCCAGGGCAGTATCGTATTTCTGCGCCGCGGCGCCGTGGGCCAGCCCTAAGAGAAGCCCAAACCCGCCGAGCTGAAAAAAACGTAGGTGCATAAAAAATAAAACGAAGCTGCCGCAAACTTGGCAACTACGGTGCCAACGTCGGCCTGCGCCATCTAGTGCGCGCCGGCCAGTTCTACGCCCGGCGCTACGTATAAGATTCCGGCTTTTCGAGCTTTTATTCGAGGCCTAACGTTTGTTAGCCGGACCTTTGTCCGGATATTCTACCACCCACTACCCACTGCGTGTACCTGCATCACGTGGCTGCCTACCTCCCGGCGGCCGTTGTTACGAACGAACATTTTACGCGCCTCAACGGGTTAGCCTCCGACTGGATAATCGAGCGCACGGGCATTCGCGAGCGCCGCAAGGCTGCCCCGGGCGAAAACGCCAACACGATGGCCGTTGCGGCTACCCAGGCCCTGCTGGCCGGCCTGCCGCACGTTGACCCCGCCGGCATCGACCTCATCGTGGCCGGTACTTACACGCCCCACGACACCATTTACACGGCCGCACACGCCGTGCAGCGTGCGCTGGGCATCAATGAGATACCAACGGTAAGCATTTCCTCGGCCTGCTCGTCACTGCTCAACGCCGTCGAGATTGTGGAAGGCTACTTTGCCCTCGGCAAGGCTAGCCGCGCGCTGGTGGTAGTGAGCGAGCACAACACGGCCTACAACAACGAGGAAGACACGATGGCTGGCCACCTCTGGGGCGATGGCGCGGCGGCGCTGCTCTTCAGCAAGGAGCCGCTGGCCCCCCACGACCTGCGCGTGGTGCAGGTGCTCACGGGCGGAGCCGCCCCCATGGGCAAGGCCGACGAGGCCGTGACCCTCAAGCCCGTCGACAAGGGCATCGTGATGCCCTACGGTCGCGATGTATTTCAGCAGGCCTGCACTTACATGGCCCGTATCACGCAGCAGCTACTCGATAAAAATCAGCTGACGGTGAATGAGTTGACCTATCTCATTCCGCACCAGGCCAACCTGCGCATCTCGGCCAACGTGGTGAAGCAACTGGGCCTTGACCCCACCCGCGCCGTTAATAACATCGAGCGCCTGGGCAATACCGGCTGCGCGGGCGCCGCCATCGGCCTGGCCGAAATCTGGCCAGGTATTCAAAGCGGCGACAACTTGATTGTGACGGTGTTTGGTGGCGGTTATTCCTACGGCGCCATGCTGCTCGAAAAGCCGAAAGCCGAGTAAGCAAACTACCCACAACTAATCATTCTCAATTAAACGAGCCGTGCTGCCGCCCGCCGCTGCTTTTCTACCTGAAATCACGTACCAGACCAGCCGGGCCAGCGGGCCGGGCGGGCAAAACGTGAACAAGGTGGAAAGCCGCGTGGAATTGCGCTGGCACCTGCTCGCCTCGCAGGTGCTAACGGAGCCGCAAAAGCAGCTCATCCTGGAAAAGCTGGCTGGCCAGCTCACTGCCGAAGGCTACCTGCTGATAGTGGCTCAGGACGACCGCAGCCAGCTGCGCAACAAGGAAATTGCGCTGGCCCGCTTCCACGCGCTGTTGCAAAAAAGCCTGCGCCGACCCAAGCCGCGCCGCGCCACCCGGCCCAGTGCTGGTGCCGTGCGCAAGCGTCTCGAAGGCAAGAAGATACAGGGGGAGAAAAAAGCCAACCGGCGGCGCCTGGAGTAGCGCGCTACGCAAACAAAAAACCCGCCCCGCTAGCTGCGGAATGGGCCTCTTCTGGTAGTAGAGCAAGGGGTGTTGTTCAGCACCTAGCGGGCCGTTTGCCCACGTGGCGAAGCAGCATGGGGCGGCAGCTCGGGTGTTTTCATAGGTCAGAAAAGCGAGCCATGTGGCTAGGCAAGTGTAGCAGCCGCTACAGGCCTGCCCCACCACGTGGCGGGTACAAAGGAACTGCTAGCGCGGGGGCTTTTAGAGCGTATAAATACCTGGTTTGAGAAGCAGGTATTTATACGTGCTTCAAACGTTGGTTGCTATGTCGGAGGCAGCTTAGTCGATGAGCCCGTGGCGGGCGGCGTACACTACAAGCCCGGCCGAATTGGGGGCGCTGGTTTTTTCAAGGAGCTTCTGGCGGTGGCCCTCCACGGTGCGGCGGCTGATAAAGAGCTGCTCGGCAATGTCGGCCGCCGTGCAGCCCTGGCAAATGAGGCGTAGCACCTCGTGCTCGCGGGTGGTGAGCTGCACTAGCTCGGGCTGCCGCGGGGTGGGGGTGCGCTCGGGGTGCTGCACGCCCCGAATCAGGGCCCGCGAAATGCGGGGCGTGAAGTGAAAGCCCGTCGTAATGACTTCCTCGATGGTCAGGCGCAGCTGGTCTTGGTCCACATCTTTGGGTAGGTAGCTGCGGGCGCCCGCCTTCATCATCTGGGTAATGTATTTGTCGGCCGCAAACATCGAGAGCACGATGATTTTGAGGTCTGGAAACTCGCGCAGCAGCTGGTGGGCCGCCTCGGGGCCATCTACGTTGGGCATTTGCAGGTCGAGCAGTAGCACATCAGGCAGGCGCTGGCGGCAAATGGCTTGCAACTCGGACAACTCCGAGGCCTCAGCCACGGTTTCCACGTAGGGCAGGGCCTGCAAAATATAGCGCATACCCTGCCGAAACAGCTGGTGGTCGTCGAGCAGGGCAATGTGGACGGGCGTAGTTGGTGTTGGCATAGCAGGGGTGAGATAAGGGTATGGTAATCAGCGAACAGACGACTAAGTAGCGGTCGTATCCATCTCGATTAGGGTGCGGGTACCCTGGCCGGGGGCCGACTGCTGGCTCAGGCGGGCGCGCAGCATTTGCACGCGCACCTCGATGCTACGCAGGCCCGCGCCGCCCGAGGCTGGCTTGCTGCTGTCGATGGCCGCCGCATCGAAGCCGCAGCCATCGTCTTCCACAGTCAGGGAGAGGCGGGTGCCCTGCTGCCGCAGCCGCACTTGCAGCAGGGTAGCGCCTTGCGCGTGCTTTTGAGCATTATGAATTAGCTCCTGGCAAATGCGGTACAGGGCCAGTTCCTGGGGCAGGGTCAGCGGCTGCGGGTAGTCGATGCTCAGCCCCACGTCTAGCGTACTGGTTTCGTTGCACACGTCGGCTAGGTGCTGCAAGGCATCGGCCAGGCCAAAGCGGTCGAGTACGGCCGGGTAAAGGCTGTGCGAGAGGCCGCGCACATCGTGCACGGCATTGCCCAGAATTTCCTTTATCATACTGCTCAAGTTAGCCGCTTCTTCGGCAGCGCCGGTGCTTTCGAGGCGGCCTAGCAGCAGCTTGGCCGTAGCTAGGGTCGAGCCGATGCCATCGTGCAGGTCGCGCCCAATGCGCTCGCGCTCGTGTTCCTGCGCCTCGATAACGGCGCCCAGCAACTGCCGCTGGTACTCGGCCTCGGCTGCCCGCAGCTGCAACTGCTGCCGCAGCAGGCGTTTCTGGTACACCACCAGAAACAGTACCAGCGCCCCGGCTGCCAGCAGCATAAACCCGATGCCGGTAAACAGCAGGGGCGCAAAAGTTATCTCGGGGGGCGTATCCATAAGGCCAAGCTATAGCAGGACTGTAAAACAATAGCCAGCAGCATTTGTACGGCCCACACGTGCCGGTTAAACTGTGCCGAATAGTGATGCAGTAAGTAATTGCTAAACAGCGCAATCTGCAAATAGCCTAAGAAGTAAAGTACCAGCCCCGTCGAAACCCAGAACATGGGCTCGCGCTCCAATGATTTAACGCGAAGCTCGCTCAGCAGCTTGCGAAAATAGAGCGCCACCATGCCTAGCACCAGCAGCGATTCTACTACTTGCTGCGCGGGCCGAAACCAGTGCACTCCCGGGCCAAGCAGGCTATCGGCCACTACGTATAGCACGAAAATGCCCACTACCCACGGCAAAGCCCGCGAATAGGGAGCCGACCGCAAGGTGTAGCTGTAAAGCAGCGCTAGCAGCGTCAGTTCGCCAATCGTGTAGATGGGCATCAGAAACAGATTGTTGCGGCGGGCTAGCATAAGCCCAAAGCCCAGCAAGTCTAGCGGTAGCTCAAAAATGGCGAGTGCGGCCAGGAAGCGTAGCGAAAGCGGTAGGTGGCGGAAGCGCAGCAAGCCGCTTATTCCCGCCACCACCGTGACGCCTATTGATAACCATGAAATGTACTGAAAGAGTGTAAATTGCAAGAGTAGACGCGCCACCTAGTCGCCGGCGCCGGGCGGGTAAGGGTGGGTCAGGTCGTAGAAAGTATCATCAACAGGGCCGTCGCCTACAGCGTCGCCCACTGTCATGCGCAGTCCCTTTTTGGAAAGCGGCATAACCTGGCCCTGCTCGTTGTAGATGCGCAGCGTTAAGCCAAAGGTTTGGGTAGGCGTACTGCCATTGTTGGCCAAGGCATAGTATTCGTGCAGGCCAAACCCAATACGCAATACCTTGCCTGCAAAAGGCTGGGAGAAGAACATCGGGTCCAGAAAGTCGTTAATATCAAATATATACCCCTCAAGAGGACCATAGTTGGTCGTGAACATTGCGGAGTTGGGTTCCGTGTGTGGGTTAGCCCAGTTGGCAAGCCACTCGGCCGCGATACCGTGCGGCACCGGGCCGCTGGTCATTGAGTCGGCATCCAGGGTTAGGCCTTCGAGGGCTGGCGCTAGCTGTCCGGGGCTGGGCAGTCCCGCTGCTTCTGCATCCGGCTTGGGGGCGGGTACCGAACTGTTATCGCCTAAGTAATACGCCGAAATGCGACCACCTGTCGCGTCGGTGGCAAAAAAGGCCAGGCTGAAATGTGGGCGTTGGGGGTCGGCCCCTGCCGTGTCGTCGGGCTTTACCAGAAACGCTGCCTGAATGTGCCGGACCCCCACCGTCGAGAGCAACCAGACTATGCTTTGCAGCGGAAAGCTAACGTATACTAGCTTGCTAGGCTGGCTTTTGCGTTTAAAAATATCGGGCAGCGTGTCACCGTACTCTACGGCTTCGCTCCAGGCAGCAGTGTAGCGGTTGAACTGATGCTGGCTGAGTAAACTGGGAGGGGAGGGTTGGGGGGCCATGAAAAGAAGGAGGGATGAGGATACAAAAAGCGCAGCTAACGCCAAGCCAAGCATGGCCGAAAAAAGCCCCCACACAAGCTGCGCAGGGGCTTTTCGAAGAGCCTTCTACCAATTGGAAAAGCTGGAGTTATGACTGCAAAGAGACGAAGAGTTAGCCAGCGTTTTGCGCGTAGAAATACGTGGTTGTAAAAACAGGTATTTCTACGCGGGTTACCTGGCTGCTGGCTCCTCTACAGCAGCGTGCCGCGCAACAGCACGAGCGCCACGGTGAAATAAATGATGAGCCCCGTCACGTCCACGAGCGTGGCCACGAAGGGGGCAGACGAGGTGGCCGGGTCGAGCCCCAGCCGGCGCAGTATCAGTGGCAGCATCGAGCCCGCAATGCTGCCCCACAGCACGATGCCTACCAGCGCCACGCCCACCGTGAGGGCCACCATAAGCCAGTGCGGCCCGTAAATGGGCGTGATACTCTGCCAGATGGCGATGCGGCTGAAGCCCACCACGCCTAGAATAACCCCCAGCATGAGGCCGCCCGCTAGCTCGCGGCGCAGCACCTGCCACCACTCGCCCAGCGTGAATTCGCCCAGTGCCATTGCCCGAATGATGAGCGAGGTAGCCTGCGAGCCCGAGTTGCCGCCCGAGCTGATAATCAGCGGAATAAACTGCACCAGCACGATGGCCTTCTGCAATTCGCCCTCGAAGAACTGCATGGCCGAGGCCGTTAGCAGCTCGCCCAGGAAGAGGATGACCAGCCAGCCGGCGCGCTTCTGCACCAGTTGCAGCAGCGGAATGGTGAGGTAGGGCTCATCGAGGGCTTCGGAGCCGCCAAATTTCTGAATGTCCTCGGTGTCTTCCTCCTCCCGGATGCTGAGGATATCATCGAGCGTCACGATGCCGAGCAGAATGCCCTGGTCGGGGCTCACCACGGGCAGGGCCACCCGGTCGTTGCGCCGAAACACGTCGATGGCCTCCTCCTGGTCTTGGGCAGCAGTGAGCTGCACGAAGCGGTGGTCCATGAGGTCGCGCACCCGGGTGGTGGGGGAGGCTAACAAAAACTCGCGGATGCGGATGTCGTCGATGAGCTTGCCCCGGGCGTCGGTCACGTAGAGCATGTTCAGGGTTTCGGACTGCCCGCCGTGCTGGCGCACGAAGTCGAGCACCTGCTGCACCGTCCAGTTTTCGCGAATGGCGATGTAGTCGGGCGTCATCAGGCGGCCCACCGAGTACTCGGGGTAGCCTAGCAGCTGCAGGGTCACGCGGCGCTCGGGCTCCGAGAGGTTTTGCACCAGTTCGGCCACGAAGTTGGCGGGCAGGTATTCGAGCAGGGCCGTGCGGTCGTCGGGTGACATCTCGTTGAGGATGTCGGTAATCTTATCCTGGGCCAGGTTGTCGAGGAAGTGGCGCTGCACCTCCAGGTCGAGGTATTCGAACACGGCCGTGGCCAGCTCGAGCGGCAGCAGCCGGAAAATGATGAGTTGCTCGCGCTCGTCCTCATTTTCAATCAGCTCGACCAGCTCGCTGGCCTGGAAGCCGCGTAAAAGCTTTTTCAGCTTAAAAAACTCGCCCTCCTGAATCAATGTCGTGATGTGGTCCACGGTTTCGGGCGCGGTCATAGGCAAGGCTGAAAAAGGTGGTTGTTTCGCTAGGCAAGGCGGGGTGACGGGGCAAAATTACGCTTCAGCTAGCGCTAGGTTGGCAGCCCGGCCGGCATTTTTGGCGTACTTCGCCCTTGTATCTGCTTCCGTTCGTCGTTTTGTCTTCCGCTCCACTTCCCCTCGCCGCCTCTTCCACGCTTCAGGGCACCATTGCGGTGCTGGGCGGCGGCTACGACGACCCCACCCTGGCCCTGCTGGCCGGGCTGCTGCCCCAGCGGGCGGCCAGCATCGAAATTCTGACCACCGCCACCGCGCACGAGCCCGAGCGCACCCACGCCGCCTACGCCCGCGTGCTGCATAAGCTGGGCTGCCCCCACGTGGGCCACTTGCGGGTCGATGAGGCCCACCCCGCCGACGCGCCCGCCACGCTGGCCCGCCTGCGAGCCGCCGCGCTCGTCTTCGTGAGCGGCGGCGACCAAGAGCGCCTCACCGAGCAGCTGCTGGGTACCGAGTTTCTGGAGGTGCTGCGCCGCCGCTGCCAGCACGAGGCCGGCTTCATCCTGGCGGGTACCAGCGCCGGGGCCTCGGCGCTGGGCGGCCAGATGCTGGTGGCTGGCCGGGGCTGGCGCAGCCTACTGGCGGGCGGCATTGAAGTGATTCCGGGCCTGGCTATTCTGCCCAACTTATTGATAGACCAACACTTTGCCGAGCGCGCCCGCTACCCGCGCCTGCTGCACGCCGTGCTCGCCTACCCCACCTTGCTGGGCCTGGGTCTGAGCGAGGAGACGGGGGTGCTGTTTCGCCCCGGGCAGGCCCCCGAAGTATTTGGCGATGAAGTAGTAGTGCTGGTAGACGGCCGCCGCCTCACGGCCAGCAACTACGGCCGCCAGGCCCCCGGCCAGCCCGTGGGCGGCCAAGGCTTTGCGGTGAGCCTGCTGGTGAAGGGCGACACGTTTTCAGTTGATAGTAAATAGTTAACGGCAAGCAATAGGTAGCTTGCCAAGGGGTGTCGCCAGTACTCACTGGTCACTACTAGTTGCGCTCTGCCTGTTGAAAAAGCGCCGGGCACCAAAACGCAATACTTTTGCGTTTTGGTGCCGGCTTAAACTTCGTCTTTTTTCTCCATGTCACTGCTTCGTTCCCGCTGGGGGCTGCTGAGCTTGCTAGTGCTGCTAGCCGGGGCCTGCACCCGCAAAACGGTTTCGTTCAACTCGCGGCCCAGCGACCCTACGGTGGCTAGCCTCGCGGTGCCCGGCGACTCGCTCACCACCACCGCCCGCAGGGATGCGCCCAAGCTCAGCACCGCCGGCAAAAAGGCCGTACTCACCAAAGAAGAGGAGAAAGCCGCCAAGGACGCCGAAAAATCGGCGCAGCGCAAAAAACCGGTTAAGAAAAAGATATTTTTGGGTGAGCGCACCAAAAAGGGCTTTTTCCGGGCTGGCCCCAAGGGCCGCAACCAGAAGATATTTGTTTTTTATTACCTCAAAAACTTCCGGCAGCCCGACCCTATGGCACCGGCGGCGTACTACTTCAGCCCGCGCAAGCATAAGATTTTTAAGGCCGCGGGCGAACTCGATGCCTCGACTGACAAGGTGCTGCACGGCCCTTACAAGGTGACGCAGAACAACCAGGTTATTGAAACTGGCTACTATGCCTTCGGCACCCGCCACCTGCGCTGGGAAACCTTCGACACCAAGGGCACGCTGCTGACCAAGACACACTACGAGATGGGCTTCCCGCGCGACGCCAACATCAGCTACTACGACGCGGGCCGCACCATGCTGCGCGAGGTAGTGCCCTACGTAAATGGCAAGCTGGAAGGTGATTACGTGAAGTTTCGCAACGATGGCCGCCGCGAGTGGACCGGCCACTTCGAAAACGGCCGCCGGGTAGGGGAGTGGACCAATTTTGGCGATTACAAAAAGTACCCGCATTACGTGCTGCAGTACGGCGAGAGCGGCTACGAGCCCGAAGTGGAGGAGCCCGAGCTGGTGCGCGAGTACAGCCGCGGCGGCACGCTCATCTACGACAAGGAGAAAAACCTTGACACGCGCGGCGCCGCCGACCCCGACGCGGCGCCCGTGAAGGATGCCCGCCGCCCTGGCAACCACGGCGCCCCCGTGCCCCGCCCACCCGTGCGCAAGGCCCAGGACCGCCGCCCCGGCTACCACCCGCCCGTGGCTACGCCGCCCGCCGTGCCAGCCAGCCCTGCCCCGGCGGGCAGCAGCCCTACCCCCTAGCGGCAGCTAGGCTAGTAAAAGGCATCCTCGAACACCTCCAGGCGAAAGCCCTCGCGCAGTTGCGTGGCGGCTAAGATATCGAAGCGGATGTCGCCGCGCCAGTCCATTTCTTCCTGCAAGTGGGTCGCGGCCAGCCGGAAAAGCTCCTTCTTGCGCGCCGAAACGAAGGTTTCGGGCGGCCCGTACTGGCTCCCCGAGCGCGTTTTTACTTCTACAAATACCAGCAGGGCGGTGCCCTGGCGCACTATCAGGTCTACCTCGGCCCGGCCGCAACGGTAGCCCTGGGCCACTACCTCGTAGCCCGCCCGGCGGTAAAAATCGGCCGCCGCTGCTTCGCCGGCCTGGCCTAGTGCCTGCGCAGTAGTTAGCATAAGCTATTGCTGGTTTGTTTATTATAAGCACAGTATAATGCGCAGTGCGGCGCTAGGGCGCTCGGTGCCCTAGCCAGCTCGCAAGCTAAACTATGTGACGCGAAGTAACTTTGTGCTCCCAGTCCGTCCTTTTTCTGCTCTCCCAATGGATATGTATTCGGCCTGCGTGGCCCCCGTTGCTCCGGTAGCCCAAACGGCGGCCGCCCCGCCCGCTGGCAGCCCAGCTGCGCGCGGCATTCAGGTGCAGCGGCTCGGGCTGGTGCCCTACGTGCCCACCTGGGACTTGCAGGAGCAGTTACTGGCCGCTACGCTGGCCATTAAGGCGCTAAATCGGCAGGCCGAGGCGGCCGGGCAGCCTACCCAGCCGACGCCCAGCCACCTGCTTTTTTGCGAGCACCCACCTACTTACACGCTGGGCAAAAGCGGCAAGCCCGAGCACCTGTTGCTCGACGAAGCGGCCCTGGCGGCTCGCGGCGCCACGTTTCACCGCATCAACCGCGGCGGCGACATCACTTTTCACGGCCCCGGCCAGCTGGTGGCCTACCCGCTGCTCGACCTCGAAAACTTCCGGGCGGATATTCACTGGTACCTGCGGGCGCTCGAAGAAGCCGTCATTCAAACCCTGTCCACCTACGGGCTGCGCGCGGGCCGCATTGCGGGCCTCACCGGTGTGTGGCTCGATTGGGAAGAAAGCGCCGCCAACCCGCGCAAAATCTGCGCGATGGGCGTGCGGTGCAGCCGCTGGGTTACGCTGCACGGGCTGGCCCTCAACGTCAATACCGACCTCACTTACTTTGGCTACATCGTGCCCTGCGGCATCACCGACAAGGCCGTGACCTCGCTGCAAGCCGAGCTGGGCCGCGCCGTGCCTGTGGCCGAAGTGCAGGAGCGCCTGCTGGCCGCCCTGCTGACGCAGCTCGATGCCCACGCGGTAGCTGCGCCCGCCGCCCTAGCCAGTCCTTTGCCTGCCTTATGAAGCAAGATATATCCTTCGACCCGGTAACGGGGGTTTCCGTTGCCATTGTGCCCGACGCCGAGGGCGCGCCCGGGGCCGCCGGCCAGCCCACCTGGACGGTGTACTTACTCAACGACAACGACACGCCTCTCGAAACCGTGCTTATCGCAGCTGAGGGCTACGGCACTCAGCCCACTGGCGAAGCCGTGCGCACCTCCACGCTGCGCTACCGGTTCGAGCGCGTGGCGCCGCACTCGGCCACGCCCATCGAACTGATTGACCCCGCCGTATTTCACCTCACCAATCAGTACTGGGTGAGCTATTACCAGGAAGGCCGGATTTTTGATAAGAAGTTTCTTTTTGTGCCCGATGCCATTGTGCCGGCCAACCTAAGCCCGCTGGCCCTGCTGGGCGGGCGCCCCGGCGTGCTGCACAGCTAGCGGCCCGCCCGTGGGTACCCTCTTTTATCGACTATGCCTAGCTACCTCTTGATGACTAGTTTCTTACAGATTGCCACGCCTGTTATCGGCGACCATTTTAGCGTGTACCTGGGGCTGGCCGGGCTGTGGGCGCTGCTCGTGGCGATGTTTGCCGTGCCCTCTATCGTGCACATCGCTCACCTCAAAAACCTGCTTGATACCCCCAACGGCCGTACGGTGCACCAATCGCTGACGCCGCGCCTGGGCGGGGTGGCGGTATTTGCGGGCTTCATGTCGGCGCTCACCATCTTCGCCCCGCTCAACAACGGCGTGAAGGAGTTGCTGGCCGGCTGCATCATCCTGTTCTTTGTGGGCCTGAAGGATGACTTGGTAACTATCTCAGTAGCCAAAAAATTTGTGGGCCAACTGCTGGCTACTGGCGTAGTAATGATAATGGCCGACGTGCGCGTCACCAGCTTCCAGGGTATCCTGGGTATTTATACGCTGCCAGTAGGCGTGAGCTACGCCTTCACGTTCGTCATGATAGTGGGCGTTACCAACGCCATCAACCTCATTGATGGCCTCGACGGGCTGGCGGGTACTATTGTGCTCATCATTACTGGCACGTTTGGGTATTATTTTTACCGCTACGGCGGACCGACATTCAGTAACTATGCCTTCGTGGCGGTGTGCCTCATTGGCGGCATGCTCGGGTTCTTGCGCTACAACTTCCACAAGGCCAGTGTATTCATGGGGGATACTGGCTCACTGGTCTGCGGCTTTATCGTGTCGATTCTAGCTATTCAGTTCATTGAGCTGGGTAACCGCACGGGTCAACCCTTCGGCAACGTAGCGCCGGCCGTGACGCTCGGGGTGCTATTCGTACCGCTTTTCGATACGTTGCGCGTGTTTATCCTGCGCATGGCAGCCGGCCGCTCACCCTTCTCACCCGATAAAAACCACGTACACCACCGCATTATGGCGCTGGGCTTCCCTCAAATCAGTACCGTGCTGCTGCTAGGCCTGCTCAACATCGTGGTCGTGCTGCTGGTGATTAACTTTTTCTTCCTGGGCAACCTGCCGCTCATTGGGCTACTAGTGCTGCTGGGAGTGCTACTCAGCGTGTTCTTGGGCGTGTACCAAAGCCGGGCGGCGCGCCGGCAGGTGGCCGCTTCCTAACCCGTGGCGAAATGCGCACGAAGGGTGGGCGGCCGGGCCCGGTCGCGTTGGGTGGCGCTGGGGCTGTGGCTGCTGCTTGGGCTGGCGCTGGCTCCGCGCGGCCGGGCGGCCGAGTATCAGCCGCTGCCGCCCGCCGCTACTACCGGCCTAGCCTCTGATGAATGGCTGCTGCACGATGCAGCCGGCAACCGCCTCATTCTCTATTTGCCAGGCTACCACGCCCCCGCGCACGCCTATTATCAATGGGTACGCTTCCGGCCTCGCCAGCCCTTCATCCTGTCGTTCGCAGCCGCGCCTGGGCTAAGTATCTTCCTCGATAATCAACTGCAATTCACAGCCCCCCACGCCGGCCGCTTCAGCCTCGACTTGGCGGCGATAGTACCCGCCGACCGGCTTGCGCAGCCTCACTTGCTGGCCGTGTGGCAGCCCGAGGGCTATCCGGCGCTGCGCTCGTTCAGCGCCGAGGTGGGGGCGCCGGCCCCACTGGCGGTGCCCACGGCGGCCCCGGGGCCACTGTTTCGGCCGCCATTGCGCCTGCCCGCCAGCCAGGGCACCAACGTGCTGCTGGTGTTTTTACTGCTGCTGGGCCTGCTCTACGGGGTGATGCGCAGTGCCTACCCCGCCGGGCTGGCTCGCATTCTGCAAGTGAGCGAGCTATTTGGCAACTCGGCCGACCCGCAGAATTTTCTGGCCCGGCCGGCCTTCACCTGGCTCAACGTGGGCCTGGTGGTGCTGTTCTCATTCTCGCTGGCCCTGCTGCTCACGGCGCTGCACACCGACTTCAGCAGCCTACCGCTTTTTCAGCAGATGTTCGACGTGCCCGAGTCAGCCATCGTGGCTAGGGTATTCGTATACACGGGCCTCATTCTCAGTTTCGTAGTTGGTAAGTATTTGCTGGTCGAGCTGCTGAGCTACATCTTTGACCTGCGTGTGCTCGTCAACCTGCACTACCGCGAATTTTTGCGCACTACGCTGCTGCTAGGGCTGCTGCTGCCCGCCGTGCTGCTGCTCTACCTGGCCCTGAACGCGCGCTGGCCCGGCGTTGTCGGGCTAGCCAATGGCTGCGTACTGCTGCTGCTTACGGCCACCGTGCTGCGCGTGGCCCGCACCCTGCACCAAAGAGCCTCTCTGCTGAATCTTCATTTGTTCGCGTACCTTTGTGCTACCGAAGTACTGCCCCTGGCAGTATTATTGAAACTCATCGTGTTTACCTATTCTGCGTAAGCAGTGCCGGGCCTAGTGGCACGGCTTCCTTTTCTTCTATAGTCCCAGCGTTACCCTTTTTCTTCTATGGCCGAGAGCGCAGCACAACCGGGTTCAGACCGGCACGCCAAGCCCATTCGTAGCATTCTGGTTACCCAGCCCAAGCCTGCCAACGACGTTTCGCCTTACTCCATCCTGGCTGATAAATACGGTATCCGCGTCGATTTCCGGGAGTTTATCGACGTGCAGGGCGTGCCGTACAAGGAGTTTCGCAAAGACAAGGTGAACATCTTGGAGCACACGGCCGTCATTTTCACGAGCCGCAATGCTGTCGACCACTTCTTCCGCATCTGTCAGGAAGCCAAGCTGGAGATGCCCGCCGAAATGAAATACTTCTGTATTTCGGAGCAAACGGCTAACTACCTCCAGAAGTACATCGTGTTGCGCAAGCGCAAGCTCTTCGTGGGCCAGCGCACGGCCGCCGATTTATTTGAAGTTATCAAGAAGCATAAAGGGGAAAAATTTCTCTACCCATGCTCCGACATTCGCAAGGATGACCTGCCCGAGTTCATGCGGGCCAACAACCTCAAATTCACGGAGGCCGTCATCTACCGCACCGTGGCCAGCGACCTGTCGGACCTGGCCGAGGTGAAATACGACTGCCTGGCCTTTTTCAGCCCGTCGGGCATTAGCTCGCTGTTCGTCAATTTTCCCGACTTCACGCAGGATGCTACACGCATTGCCGCCTTTGGCCCTACCACCGCCAAAGCCGTGCGCGACGCTGGCCTAATCCTTGACATTGAGGCTCCTATGCCCAACGCACCGTCGATGACGGGCGCTATCGAGGCCTATATCCGGCAACACGCCGCGCAGTCGGGTATGGTGGCTGGCAAGGATAAGCCGGCTAGCTAGTAGCCGACCCGGTCTCGTGGCCGGCCGATATCGTACGTGGGCCGTCCGTTTCTTTTGCGGACAGGGAGCTTTTCGCCGTCGATTAGTGGTTACATTTGAACGTAGGCTGCGTATAGCACCTGCGCCACCTCTACCCTTTTCTCGTCCCCTTTCTCCGTCGCTCCCATGAAAGGAATTGTACTTGCCACGCTGCTAGCGGCGGGGGCTCTGCCGGCCTTTGCCCAGCAACAGCCGCAGTTTACCCACTACGGCCTCAACGGCATGTACCTGAACCCGGCCTACGCCGGCATCAAAGGGCAGACGGAGGTAACTATTATCGGGCGCTACCAGTACCTGAACCTGAACAACTCGCTGGGCGATGACAACGGCTCGCCCCGCACCGGCATGGTGTCGGTATCGATGCCCGTGCTGCCCCTGGGTGGCGGCGTAGGCCTAGTAGTGTACTATGACCAGGCGGGCGTGACGCGGATGACCAATGCGGCTCTGTCTTACTCGCAGCATATCAAGCTCGGGAGCGGCCGGCTGGGTATTGGCGTGCAGGGTATCTACACCTACATCGGCAAGGGTACGTATCGGGCCATTGACCCCAACGACATCAACATTCCGGCCAACGCCTCCGACCATAAGTTTGACGCCGGCGCGGGCATCTGGTACGAGGCTCCTAAATTCTACGCTGGCCTGAGCCTAAATAACCTACTGCGCTCGGAATACACATTTAAAAGCAACGGCACGCAGGGGGTAGCCAGCCAGTACTTGGGCGAGAACCACGCCTACTTTACCACCGGCTACAATATCGAGGCATCGAGTAGCGTTACGGTTACGCCGATGGTATTGGTAAAGGCCGTATTGCCAGGCCGCTACGATACCAAGAGCAAATACGACAACCAGCACAACTACTCTTTCGAAGGTGGCGTAAGGGCTACGTTGAATGACCAGTTCTGGGCTGGCCTAAACTACCGCTACGACGAGTCCATAGCCGGCCTGCTCGGCTACGGCTTCGGCCCTGACAACCGCTACCGCCTTGGCTACGCTTTCGACTTCATCGCCTTCAATCAGGCGGCCCGCGCCTTCAGTTCCCACGAAATAATGCTTTCGTTGCGCCTGCCCAAGACCGTGCCGCTGGTACGGCCCGCTATTCGCACCCCGCGTTATAGTTACTAAGCCGTTACCTGGGTTATTTTTTACAGTTGTAAGCCGCATTTATTGCAACTTATATTGTATCTAACTTAGGATTTTAGGGTCATTAAACGAGTTTTTTCAGTCACTTAGCGAATTAGCCGCTTCGCGCCCATTTTCCGTATTGTGCGGCTACTTTGAGTAACGTAGATTTGCCAGTAATTACACAATTTGCCCCAATCGCAGCCTGATTATAAATTAGTTCTTTCTTCCTATTATGAAAAAATTTCTGGTATTACCCCTACTCGCCTTATCGGGGGTATTTCTAGGTGGCTGTTTTACTAAAAACTACCAGGGCGACCTAGTTGGTACCGACGACCGGCCCATCTTCAACCCGCAGGAAGTGCCCTTCGGCATGGTGCCCTGTCCCGGTGGCACGTTCCACATGGGCCAAACTGACCAGGATATCGCGGCGTCGATGGTCAACATGAACAAGCAGGTAACTATTGCCGGCTTCTACATGGACGAAACCGAAATCACGAACAACGAATACCGGCAGTTCGTGAACGCCATTATGCAGGACTCGGTGGAGGCCTTGGGTGAGGATTATATCAAAACTGAGCTCTATCCGGATACTACGGTTTGGGTGCGCGACTTTACGTATCACATGGGCGACCCGCTCCTGGAATATTACTATTCGCACCCAGCCTTTGACGACTACCCCGTGGTAGGTGTTGATTGGTTTGCCGCCCGCTATTTCTGCACTTGGCGTACCAAGCTCAAGAATACGACCGCTGAGGAAAGTGGCGATGCCCCGTACCCGAACTTCCGTCTGCCCTCCGAGGCTGAGTGGGAGTACGCCGCCCGCGGCGGTCGCGAAGGTGCTACCTTCCCTTGGGGCGGCCCCTACACCCGCAACACTAAGGGCTGCATGCTGGCCAACTTCAAGCCCGGCCGCGGCGACTACGCTTCCGATGGCTACGCTTACACTTCGGAGGTAGGCTCTTACTTCCCCAACGATTTTGGCCTGTATGACATGGCCGGCAACGTGAGCGAGTGGTGTGATGATGCCTACATGGAGGCCTCGGTGCCGGTGGTATGGGACTTGAACCCGACCAACCCGGACGACAACGAACCCCGCAAAGTAGTACGCGGCGGCTCGTGGAAAGACATCCAGTACTTCCTCGAAACCGGCACCCGCAACTTTGAATACCAAGATTCGGCCCGCTCATACATCGGCTTCCGCTGCTCCATGATTCAAATTGGTATGGGTACCAACCGCCGCCTGAACTAATCGATTTTCGTCCAATCCATTCTTTTTCTCTTTCTCTAAACGGAGCTACAACCGCTTCACCTCAAACATGGCTGCTAAAGGAAATTTTCTGTACGACCACGTGATGCCCAAAGTATATGGCATCGGCGCTGCTGTAGTTATTATTGGTGCTCTATTTAAGATTCTGCACTGGAAAGGTGCCGACATCATGCTGATGGTGGGCCTGGGCACCGAGGCTGTTATCTTCTTCCTTAGCGCTTTCCAGCCCCACCAAGCCGAAACCGACTGGTCGCTGGTGTACCCCGAACTGAGCGAAGGCTACGACCCTTCGACCAACGATAACCGTTTTCGCGACAAGGCTCCGGCTCCTAACGGCCTGACCGGCAAGCTGGACGATATGCTGAAAAACGCTAACGTTACCCCCGAAGCCCTTACCAACCTGGGCCAGGGCCTGAACCGCCTCAGCACCACTACCGCGCAACTGAGCAAGCTTGGTGATGCTACCAACGCTACCGACGAGTACACCCAGAAAGAGCGCACCGCTGCACAGTCGCTCGACGGCATCAACAAGGCTTACTCGAACACAGTAGAGGCCATCACCTCGCTTTCGAACGCCACCAACGATGCAAAGGAGTACCACCTGCAAGTGCAGAACGTGACCAAAAACCTGGGCGCGCTGAACGCAGTGTACGAAATGGAATTGCAGGATGCGAACACGCACCTCAAGTCAATGAACCAATTCTACGGTACGCTGGGCAAGGCCATGGAGAACATGGTACAGGCTGGCAAAGACACCGAGAACATGCAGGGTCAAGTGGCTACCCTCACTGGTAACCTCACCTCGCTCAACCGCGTGTACGGCAACATGTTGAACGCGATGCGCGCTGGCGCTGCCAGCTAAGCGAACTTTTCGTCTTACTCGCTTATTCTACCCTCATAATTTAGCAATATCTCTAGCAGATGGCAGGCGGAAAAGAAACACCGCGGCAGAAGATGATTGGCATGATGTATCTCGTGCTAACCGCTCTGCTGGCGCTTCAAGTGAACTCAGCGATTCTGCTGAAATTTAAATTTATTGACGACAGCCTGACTGACGTTAATGCCAAGACGGACAAGGCTGCCGAAGGTACCATTAAAGGTATTCAGGAGGCTGTAGCTAAAAACCGTAATCAGGCGGCCGACCAGGCTGTGCTGAAGCAAAGCGAAGAAATTCGTAGCAAAACCAAGGAGGTAGTAGCCTACCTGGCTAGCGTGCGCGAAAAGCTGGTAGCAGCTACCGAGAACGACAAGGGCAAGAACGAGTACAAGAACATGAGTGCGGAAGATAAGGTGGCTATCACCATGCTCGGTGGCACGCGTAATGGCTTGGCTTACCCGATGCAGAAAACGCTCAACGACTATTCGAGCTACATCGGGCAGTTTGTGCCCGGCGCCTCGCCGCTGGCCCTTGATGCTAAATCTGACTCCCGCGTAACCGACCCCGAACAGAAGAACAAGAACTTCGCGGAGCTGAACTTCGAAAACACGCCGCTGGTAGCTGCCCTGGCCGTACTGAGCCAGAAAGAAACCGAAGTGCTGAAGTACGAAGCCGATGCATTGCAAAAGCAGGCTGAGAAAGTAGGTGCTAAAACCATCGTATTTGATAAGCTGGGTGCTTTCGCCTCAGCTGAGTCGAACACGGTAGCTGCTGGCACTAAGTATAAAGCTGAGCTGTTCCTGACGGCTGCCGCCAGCGGTCTGAAGCAAAACATGACCTACAATGGGAGCGCTTTAGCCGTTGACCCCAAGACCAACCACGGCAAAATCGAGTTTACGGCTCGCCCCGGCAACTTTGATGCTGCTGGCAACGCCAAAGCTAGCTGGACCGGTAGTATCCGCATCAACCAGAACGGCCGCGACACCACGTTCAAGGTAACGGTACCTTACACCGTAACCAAGCCGGTAATGCAGATTCAGTCGGCTTCGGTGCAGGCGCTGTATTATCAGTGTGGCAACAAGCTGAGCGTGCAGGTGCCGGCCCTCGGTGCCCAGTACCAGCCTAGCTTCTCGGCTTCGGGGGCAGCAGCCATCCCCGGCCAGAAAGGTGAGGTGACCCTCGTGCCCACCGCCCGCGAAGTAACGCTGAACGTGAGCAGCGGCGGCAACGCCATTGGCTCGCAGACTTTCAAAGTGCGTCCCATTCCGTTGCCCACCATCAAGTGCTTCGTAGGCAGTGTAGATGGCGAAGACAAGCGCGGTGTACCAGCTGGCATGCTGCGTAGCATTACTATGCGTGCCATTCCGGACCCCGGCTTTGCTACCTTCCTGCCCGATGACGCTCGTTTCCGCGTGTCGCGCTTCGAGGTAACGCTGGCCCGCGGTAAACGCCCGGTGCAGCAAACTAAATCTATCAATGGTAACGTTGGTGATATTAGCGACATGGCCAACGCTGCTCGCGCCGATGACCGCCTATTCGTAGAAGTAAAGGGCGTGCAGCGCCAGAACTTCCAGGGTAAGGTAGAAGATGTGAACATGACCCGCTCCTTCACGGTGTCGGTACAATAAGGTAATTACGTAATTCGTTAGCTTTAAAAATCTATTATGACCCGCTATTTCAAAGCATTGCCAATCACCGCGGCGGCCCTGATGGTCGCGCTGGTGGGTCGGGCGCAGGAGCAGGCTACCTCGACTGCTACGACGGGAGCCATCCGGCAGATTCCGGTTTCCGACCAGATGTTCCGCAAAACAATTACGCGCGCCATCGACCTGCGTGAGAAGCAAAACCGCCCGATGTACTCGGATGGTAAGGAAATAAGCCGGGTTATTATTGATGCCGTAAAGCGTGGCGAGTTGCAGGCTTACAAAAACGACTCGGTAACGTCGACATTCTCACCGAAGGAAATGTCGGCTAATATGTCGTACGCCTTGGAAGCACCCATCAGCCCCGATGCGGATGGTGGCGATTGGGGTGGCACGCCGGCTCCTAAAAGCACGAAAAAGGCTGCTCCGGCCAATGACGGCTGGGGCGCGCCGCCTGCTGCTTCGACGGCTTCTACCACTAAAAAGGTAAAGGTGCTCGACAGCAAAGGCAAACCGGTGAAGAAAAACGGTAAGTACGTGTACAAGACGGTAAGCACTACTTCGGTAGCTGCTGCGCCGCCACCCCCCGCTACGTCGGCCGAATATCGTGCCAAGGACATCTACCAGCTGGAGTTGACCGAGGAGATGATTTTCGACAAGAAGCGTTCGCGGATGTATCACCAGATTAAGACGCTATCGCTGAAGTTGCCCTCTACGCTTGCAGGTAACACGTCGGGCTTGGAGAAAACTATAGCCACGTTCAAATACTCGGACTTGGTAAAGGTGTTCCGTAACAATCCGCAGCAGGCCATCTGGTTCAACGCGCAGAACGACGCGCAGCATAAGAACCTGGCCGATGCGTTTGAGCTGTGGCTGTTCAACTCGTACATCACCAAAGTATCGAACCCGGCCGGCGACGACCTGGCTAGCCAATACGGCGGCGAGCGCGAAGGCCTGCTGGCTGCCCAGCAAACGGCCGCCGACCTTGTAGAATACGAGTATAGCCTCTGGAGCTTCTAAGCTGCCCATGACTATAAAAAAGGCCCGTGCTGTGCAGCACGGGCCTTTTTTGCTTTAGGAGGAAAGCAGTGTGGGCTAGCCAGGGCTAGCCCACACTGCTTTCCTGCTGGTCGAAGTAAGCGAGCAACACTTTCGCTTTGGCCTTGCCAACTTCGGCTTCAAGCTGGGCCTGGGTAAGCTCCTTGATTTTCTTAACCGACTTGAACTTGTTGAGCAGCTTATCGGCCGTAACGGGGCCTAGCCCCTTGACATCGGTAAGCTCGGTTTTTAGAGTAGCCGCGTCGCGGGTGTTGCGGTGGAAAGTGATGCCGAAGCGGTGTACTTCGTCGCGCATGCGCTGGAAGAGGCGCAGGCTTTCGCTCTTCTTGTCGATGTAGAGCGGCAGCGGGTCGTTGGGCACGTAGATTTCCTCCAGCCGCTTGGCGATGCCGATGATGGCCATCTGGCCCCACAGGTTGAGGTCTTTGATGGCTTTCACGGCCATGCTGAGCTGGCCCTTGCCGCCGTCTACTATCACGAGCTGGGGCAAGCTGGCGCCCTCGTCCACGAGGCGGCGGTAGCGGCGCGTTACTACCTCGTACATCGTGTCGAAGTCGTTGGGACCGACTACCGTTTTGACGTGGTAGTGGCGGTAGTCTTTCTTGCTGGGGCGGGCGTTGCGGAAGCATACCATCGCCGACACCGGGTTGTCGCCCTGGAAGTTGGAGTTGTCGAAGCACTCGATGTGCTTGGGTAACTCGGTCAGGCGCAGGTCTTTCTTAATCTGCTCCATGATGCGTACCTCGTTCACGTCCTTGCCCTTCTCGTTCATGCTCTCCTTCTCCTTGCGGGCGTAGAGCACGTTCTTGATGCTAAGCTCCAAGAGCTTGCGCTTGTCGCCAATCTGGGGCACGGCGAACGCGACGCCGGGCAGCGGCAGGCCCTCGACGGGCACGTTGGTGAGCACCTCCTTGGCCTCGCTCTCAAATTCCTGGCGGAGCTGCATGATGAGCGGTACCAGAATCTCGGCGTCCGTTTCGTCCAGCTTTTTGGTCAGCTCCAGGTTTTGGGTGAGGATGATGCTACCATTCATCACCTTGAAGTAGTTGACGAAGGCCGACTTCTCGTTGGAAGCGATGGCAAACACGTCGATGTTGGTCAGCGAGGCATTGACGATGGTGCTCTTGGTCTGGAAATCATCGAGTTTGTCGAGCTTCTGTTTGTACTGGTAGGCTAGCTCGTACTGCATTTCCTGGGCCGCGGCCGTCATCTTCTCGCGGAAATACTGCTTGGGCAAGCGCAGGTCGCCGCCCAGTATCTGCCGGATTTGCTGGATGTACTGGTTGTAGGTCGCCTCGTCTTCCTTGCCCTCGCAGGGGCCCTTGCAGTTGCCGATGTGGTACTCTAGGCACACCTTAAACTTGCCGGCAGCCACGTTTTCGGGGCTCAGGTTGTAGGTGCAGGTGCGCAGCGGGTATAGGGCCCGGATGAGCTCCAGCAGCACGTTGAGGCCGCCCTGGTTGGCGTAGGGGCCGAAATACTGGCCGTCGCCGGGTTGCTTGTTGCGCGTGGGAATGAGGCGCGGGTAGCGCTCCTTGGTCAGCAGCAGGTAGGGGTAGGTTTTGCCATCCTTGAGCAGGATGTTGTACTTGGGCTGGTGCTGCTTGATGAGGTTGTTCTCGAGCAGAAAGGCATCCGACTCCGAGTTCACGATGGTGAATTCGATGCGCTTGATGTTTTTGACGAGCTGCTGGGTCTTCTTATTGTGGTCTTGCTTGGTGAAGTAGCTGCTCACGCGCTTGCGCAAATCCACGGCCTTGCCCACGTAAATGATGCCCTCGTCGTCGAAGTAGCGGTACACGCCGGGCTGGTGGGGCAAGCGGTTTATTTGTTCTTGTAGTTCGGGTTTGGCCGGCATAGTCGGGCGGGTTAGGCGGGGAGGTACCGCAGCGGTACGCAGTGAAAACGCGGAGGTGCGCCGGGGGGTTCGGGCAGCGCTGGCTGGTTGCGCGGCCGGGCCACTTAATTGGGGTCTGACTCGAATTCAATCCCCAAAAAGGCGAATTAATTCAGCTCCGACCCCATTGAGTTGGCCCGGCTGGCGATTGCAATCACCACTTTAGGCAATGAGATACCAAAAATGGCGATTGCAATCGCCAGCCAGGCGAATTCAATCAGCAAAAAGGCGAATTAATTGGGGGCCGACCCCAATTAATTCGCCTTTTTGCTGATTGAATTCGGGTCGGGCCCCAATTAGATATCCTTGTCGTCGAGGGGGTCCAGCGTAGGTTGCACCATCTTCTGGTTGGCCGGGATGGTATCGCGCTGGCCGCCGTTGTAGCGCGAGCAGTCGAGCTCGATGGTGAGCGGCGCGGCGGGCGGCGGGAAGGGGCCGCGGTCGATGTCGAGCGACTTGTCGGCGTACACGCGCTTCATGAAGATGCCGTAGAGCGGCAGGGCCAGCCGGGCGCCCTGCCCGTAGGCGCCGGTGCGGAAGTGGATGCTGCGGTCTTCGCCGCCCACCCACATGCCGCACACGAGGTTGGGAGTGATGCCCATAAACCAGGCGTCGGAGTAGTTGGAGGTGGTACCCGTTTTGGCGCCGATGGTGGTGTTGAACTTGAAGCCGGTGTGCAGGATGGTGCTGGTGCCGCCCGGCTCGGTGGTGCTGGCTTGCAGCATGTTGGTCATCACGTAGGCGGTTTCCTCGCTCAGCGCTTCCTTGGTAGCGGCCACGAAGCGGCGCAGCTCGTTGCCGTTCTTGTCCTCAATGCGCGTTACCATAATCGGGGCCGTCCACACGCCCTTGTTCACGAAGGTACCGTAGGCGCCGCACAGCTCGTAAATACTGCAATCGGAGGCCCCGAAGCCCACGGCCGGCACCGGGTCGATGGGGGAGGTAATGCCCAGCCGCTTGGCGTAGGCTACCACCGTTTCGGGGCCCAGCTTGTACACCAGCCAGGCCGTGATGGAGTTCATAGACCGGGCCAGCGCCTGCCGCAGCGTAAACACGCGCCCCGAGTAGCCGCCCTCGAAGTTTTTAGGCGTATAGGGCGGCCGGCCCGCCGCGCCGGGGAAAGTCGTGGCCACGTCGGGCCGCGGAAAGCACGGCGAATACCCCTGGTCGATGGCCGCCGTGTACACGATGGGCTTGAACGTGGAGCCCGGCTGGCGCTTGCCCTGCCGCACGTGGTCAAACTTGAAATACTTGTAGTTGGGGCCGCCCACCCAGGCTTTTACGTAGCCGTTGAGCGGATTCACGGCCAGGAAGCCGGCGCGCAGGTAGCGCTTGTAGTAGGCCAGCGAGTCCATCGGCGACATGGTCATTTCCTGCTCGCCCTGCCAGCTGAACACCGGCATCTTGTACTTCTTGCGCAGGTAGTAGTTCACCGAGTCCTTGTTGCCGTCGTAGCGCTCCATCAAGGATTTATAGCGCTGGGTGCGGCGCATGGCCGTTTCCAGGAAGCCGGGAATGACCTTGCCGTTCTCGTCGCGCCAGGGCAACTGGCCCTTCCAATGGGCCGAAAACCACTTCTGCTGCAAGGCCAGGTGCTCGGCCACCGCCTTTTCGGCGTAGGTCTGCATCCGCGAGTCGAGGGTGGTGTAGATTTTCAACCCGTCGGCATATAGGTCGTGGTCGGTTTCCTTGGCCCAGGCTTGCAGGTACTTGGCCACCTCGGTGCGGAAGTAGGGGGCCAGCCCCTGCACCGGGCTCTCCACCGAATAGTGCAGCACGATGGGCTTGGCCGTGTCCTTCACCATCTCGGCGGCGGGCAGGTAGCCGGCCTTGCTCATTTGCTGCAACACCCAGTTGCGGCGGCGCTTCGAGCGCACCGGGTGCAGGGCCGGGCTGAAGCGCGAGGGTGCGTTCACGATGCCCACCAGCGTAGCCGCCTCGGGCGTGGTCAATTGCTTGGGGCTCTTGTTAAAAAACGTCTTGGCCGCCGTGTTGATGCCGAAGGCGTTGGAGCCGTAGTCCACGGTGTTGAGGTACATCCGCAGGATTTCGCGCTTCGTGTAGTTGCGCTCCAGCCGGATGGCCAGCAGCCACTCCTTGGTTTTGGTGATGAGCAGCCCCAGCCGGCCGGGGCCGTTGAGGGTGCCGTCGTTGAGGTTGCTTTCCTCGCCGGGGCGGGTTTTAAACAGCACCTTGGCCACCTGCTGGCTGAGCGTGGAGCCGCCGCCGCTGCGCCCCAGCCCCGCTACGGCCCGCATAATGCTCTTAAAGTCAATACCCGAGTGCTCCTCAAAGCGCACGTCCTCGGTGGCGATGAGAGCGTCGATTACGCTCTGCGGCAGGTCTTTATACTCCACCGGCGTGCGGTTTTCGCGGAAGTACTTGCCCAGCAGCACCCCATCGGCCGAGTAGATTTCGGAAGCCAGCTCGCTCTTAGGGTTTTCGAGCGTCTTCAGGTTGGGCATGCGCCCAAACAGGTTCATGAAGTTGATGCTCACCGCCCCCACGTAGAGCAGCAGCGCCAGCGCGCCGCCCACAAACAGCACCCACATGGTGCGCGTAAAAGCCTCGAAGCGCCCCTTGCGCGGCGGGGGCGGGGTACCCCGGCGCACGGGCGGGCGTTGGCGGGGCGGGGAGGAGGGAGAGCTGGACATTTTTGTTAATGAGGCGTTTAGAAGGAAGAAGCAGGAATGACAAAGGCTGGGCCGTTGCGGGCACTACCTGCTTCCTACCGCTTAATTCCAAATTCGCTTACTGGTAAACCTTCTGGTAGAATTGTTGGTAGCCAGCCAGGTCGCCGCCCGCGTCTTGCAGCAGCGTCAGGTTGGCTAAGCTGATTACGAGCGCCTGGTAGCCCTGGCCGCGCAGGCGGGCCAGCGGCGACTGCGGCCCGCGCAGCTTGCTGGCGTAGCTCTGGGCCACCTTCGAGCCCGGCAAAGACCGGACCACCACCATTTCCTGGTCGGCCCCCAGCGGCTGGGGCGGCTGCACCGTCAGGTTGCCAGCCCGAAAAAATTTGTTGTTATAGGCCGTGAGTTGGCTGGCCAGGTCGGCCGTGGGCACCGTGCCCTTTGGGTACACCAGCACCACGGCGTGGGCCGCGCTCAACTGGGTAGCGTAGGCCACGGCCGGCGCGGCGGGCGCCGGGGCCGGGGTGGCCGGGGTGGGGGCACCGGCGGCCGGGGTGCTCGGCGCCGGTGCGGGCTGGGTAGTGGGGACCGGCGCGCCCGCAGTTGGCACAGCAGCGGCCGGCGCCGTAGCAGCCGGTTTGCCAACGGCTGGGGTAGTTGTGGGCGCCGGCTGGCCAGCCGGCGTGGGCGCTACGCTCGTCGGGGCCGTAGCCGGCAGGCCAGTGGCGTTGGCAGCAGGGTTTGCGGCCGGGGCAGGCACCGTAGTGGGGCGGGGCGTGGGCACCGGCGCCTCGTCGTCATAGTTAATCCGCATCCGGTTTTCAACCTCGCCGGGGCGGAACTGCGACGAGAGCAGCGGCTTTTCGGTCGAGGCCAGCGCGCCATAAAGCTGCCCGGCCTCGGCCTTTTGGTAGGCGCCGGCCAGGGCCTGGGCTTGTGGCACCAGCGGGCTGTCGGGGTAGTCTTTGGTAAACTGCTGCACCGAGTTCTTCACCGCTACCGGCGGCTGGGTGCGGATGGCCAGCAGCAGCTTCAGGTAGGCCACCCGGTCTTGCAGGTCGCTCTTGGGGTACTGCTTTTCGAGCCGCGTCACCACTGCCTTTGAGCGCGTAAACCACTGGTCCTTGTACAAGGCAAACGCCGAGTCGAGCCGAGCGGCTACGGCGTTGTGCAGGGCCCGCTCGTGCTCGCGGTACAGCGGGTCGGCGATGAGCCGGGCGTAGGTCGAGGTCGGAAATTCGCGCTGCAAGGCCGCTGCGTACTGCGCGGCCTTCACCGGGTCGGGCAGGTCCTTGTAGTAGAGGTAGAGCAGGTAATCGGCATCGGGCGCGTGGGCGCCGCGCGGGTAGCGGGCCACCTCACCAGCGTAGGTTTCGTAGCCGCGCTGCTTTTCCTTGAGCAGCTCCTTGTAGATGCCGCCCAGCTCGTACATGGCAGCTTCTATCTGCGTATCAGAAGCTTGCAGCTGGGCCGGCGTGGTAGGTACCGTCTGGCGATACTGGGTCACCAGGGCATTTTGCTCGGCCAGGGGGTCCACAGGGGCGGCGGCACTTCCGGGGCTAGCCCCGGAAGTGCCGCCATTCACGCGGGTCTGGTCGTTGCCGGTGATGCTGACGGGCACCCCACCATTTTGGGGCGCGTTGGGCGAACTGCTGGGGGTGCTCACGGTGCGCCAGTTGTCTTGCAGCCTGCGGTCGCCCCACAGCCGCAAGAAGTCGGCCCGCGCCGTGCCTAGCGTAGAGGCATTGTCGAAGTACCAGCCCGCGCCCGTGGCCACCGCCGTGGTGGCATCAAAGGCATTGGGATTGCTGATGTCGCGCTGGCTGCCGCTCAGGGCGCTGGGCGCGGCCGTGATGCGGCTGGCGTCAATCTGCTGCTTTTTGGCCAGGGCCTGCTGGGCGGCTAGGGCCTTGGCCTTAACGGCGCGCTTGGCTTCGAGTTCGGCGGCGGCGTAGGTGTTCAGGCGCTTGTCGAGCTCGGCGGCGGGCAGCTTGGCCAGGGCTTGCAGGCTGTCCTGGGTTTCGATGATGGTGTACTGCTTGGCAAACTCCTGCAAGATGTCGGACCGCTCTTTAGTGCTGGCGTACAGCGGGTTTTCCTTAGGCAGGGCCTGGGTGGTGCTATCGTAGTAGGCGGCGGCCAGCCGATACTTCTGGAGGTTTTCGTAGTAGATGCGCCCGGCCAGCAGGTAGGTGTAGCCCTTCTGCGACTTGCTGGTGGTGGGTTGCTTGGCCGAGGTGCGCAGCAGGGCCAGCGCGTCGCCGTACTTCTTTTGGCGGTAAGCCAGCCGACCCATTTCGTAGTAAATCTTGTCGCGGTACTCCTTGTTTTTCAGGTCTTTCAGCAGCGCGGCGAAATATTTGTCCAACCGCTCCTTGCTCTGCTGGTCCAAGTCCGACACCTGCCCTAGCAGCAGCTTGCTTTGAAAATCAAGCTCGTAGGGTGGGTTATGCTTCAGAATATTGTTGAGCTGGGCCGTAGCCTCCTTGTTCTGGCCCTGCGCCTGATAAAGCTGGGCCAGCATAAAGCGCGTACGCGAGCGCTCGTTCTTGGCCGGAATGAGGGGCACGGCTTTTTCGAGCTGCGCAATGGCCAGCGCGGGCTCCTCGGTTTGCAAATAATAATCGGCCCGGGCCAGAAACAGCTCGCGGGCATCCTTGGGCAGGCCCATTTCCTTATCGAGCAGGTCCGAGACGGCCTTGGCGTTGTCAAGCTGCTTGGTTATCAAGAAGGTCCGCATCAGGCCAATGAGGGCCTCCTGCTTGGCAAACGGGTCGCGGCTGGTGCTGTTCACGTACTTAAACGTGAGCACGGCGTCGTCGAACTCCATCTTGTAGAAGCGCGACCAGCCCACCAGCAGGTAGGCGTCGTCGGTCCAGTCGGAGCCCGAGCGGTGCTGAATCGGCAGCGAGGCCTTCTTGATGATGTCGTTGAGGTCGGGCCGGGTGGCGCGCACCGTGGTGCTGTCGAGGGTGGGGTAGAGGGGCAGCACGCGGTTGTAGTCGTCGCCGCGGCCTTTGTAGAGCGTGGCTTCGGTGGCCCACAGCTTTTCGCGGGCCAGGAAGAAGCCGTTGTCGCGGGCGGCCACGTTGTTGAGGGCGTGGCTCACGAGCGACTTATCGGAGGCGCAGCTGGCCGCGCCCAGGCCCAGCCAGGCCAGCAGCCCCAACCGGAAGTATCTCAGGGAAATAGCGATTTTCAAGGCGAAACCAGGGAAGGCGGTAAGCGAAAGCTTGCCACGATGAGACCATTACGGCAAGCTAAAGCCCGCCGCACCTACAAACGTGCCAGTAACCCGTAAAATTACGCCCCGCTAGCCCGAAACCTTCACCCAACGCTTAGCTTTACCGCCCCCCTAACCGCCCCACCCGCATGGCTCCCAAACACCCCGAATCCGAAGCCGACGAAACGGCCCGCAATAACTCGGCCCTCGGCAAATATTCCGGCATCGCCGCGCAAATGGTGGCCATCATCGGCCTCAGCACCTGGGCCGGTATCTGGCTCGACAAGCATTTCCAGACCAGCACGCCCTGGTACACCATCGGCCTCACGCTCACCGGCATCTTCGGGGCGCTGTACCAGGTAATTCGCTCGGCCTCGCAGCCTTAGGCAGCCTTGTGCAAAAGCGGTGGTCCTTGCAGGAGAGCGAAACAACCGCACCAGTCCCAGCCGCGTGGGTATGGGGTTAGGGCTATTGCCAAGCTTCGCTCGTAAGAGAAGGTCATTTTTACGCAGCTACTTGTTAAGGCATATTGCTGATGAACAGAATTTTAGCTTGGTATTGGTTTGGCTTGGCGTTTCTAATGCTGCTGCCGGGCAGCAGCGCCGCCCAGGCGCCGCCCGCTAGCCCCGCCCCGCTAGCCCCCAGCCTGGTGGTGCTACGCAACAAAGGCGAGTTGCTGCCTCTGCGCCGCCTCGATACCCTGCGGCTAGTCACTGTGAAGCTGCGCCGCGGCCCCGACGCCGTAGATTTCAGCTGGTCGCTGCCGCAGGAGGTAGCGGCCTATATGCCGACGGATAGCTTCACCGGCCCCCAGCCAGCCGACTTTCCCCACCTGCGCCGCGCCAACCTACTGCTGCTGGCCCTGCCCGACGGCCCCGCTACCGACCGCGCCGCGCTGCGCCGCCTGCTGGCGCTGCGCGCCCAGGCCATAGTGCTGCTTTTCGATAGCTTATCATTTAAAACGCTACCCGAATTGCGCCAAGCCGCTGCCGTGGTGGTGGCGCCGTCGCGTAGTTACCAAGCGGTTAGCCAGGCCGTGCAGGTTATTTTTGGCGGGCGCGGCGCGGCACCGGCGGGTGGGCTAGCCACGCCCGGTGGCCTGCGGCTAGCCTACGGTACGCCCGCCGAGGCCGGGCTGCGCGCCGATTTGCCCGCGCAGGTCGATTCACTCATTAAGCACGCGCTGGAGGCGGGGGCGTTTCCGGGGGCGCAGGTGGTGGTGGCCCGGCACGGGGTAGTGGCGCTGCGCCGCAGCTACGGCGTGCTGCAAGCGCCGGTTAGCTCCGCCGACCAGGCCGAGCCGGTGCTGAACAACACGCTCTACGACTTTGCCTCGCTCACCAAGGTAACGGCGGCGCTGCCGGCCCTCATGCTGCTGCAAGACCGCGGCCTGCTGGGGCCCGACTACACGCTGGGCGCGCTGTTTGACTTTCTGCAAGGGACTACTAAGCAAGACCTACGCCTGCGCGATGTGCTCACTCACCAAGCCCGGCTGCGGGCGTCTATCTCGTTCTGGCCCCAGTATATGAATGCCGACGGCCGCCCGAAGGCCGAGTCTTTGCGGCCCGATTCATCGGCAGCGTTTCCGCTGCCGGTGGCGCGGGGGCTGTGGGCCAGCCGCGCGGTGCCGGGGCAGCTTTACGCGGGCATCGGGGCCTCGGCGCTCAATGCCAAGCCGGGCTACGTGTACTCCGACTTGTCGTTTATGCTGTACCCGTACTACGTGCAACGGGCCACGGGCCAGCCGTTTGACCAATTTATTTCTGAGCAATTGTACCGGCCGCTGGGGGCGGGCACGCTGGGCTTTAACCCACTGCACCGCTTCCCCAGCAGCCGCATTGCGCCTACTGAGTACGACTCCGCGTTTCGGCACCAGTTGGTGCGCGGCACGGTGCACGACGAGGGCGCCGCGCTGCTAGGGGGCGTGAGCGGCCACGCCGGCCTCTTCGGCTCGGCCAATGACCTGGCCAAGCTGGTGCAGCTCTACCTCTGGCAGGGGCGCTACGGCGGGCAGCAGCTCATCAGGCCCGAAACCATTGCCGAGTACACGGCCTGCCAATTTTGCCCCGACAACCGCCGGGCGCTGGGCTTCGACAAGCCCGACCCCAAGAACCCGGCCCTGAACGCGGCGCGCGGGGCCAGCCCCCGCAGCTACGGCCACACCGGCTTCACGGGCACCTACTTCTGGGTCGAGCCCGACCTCGATTTGTTCGTCATCCTGTTCACCAACCGCGTGAACCCCACGCGCCGCAACGGCAAGCTCGGCGAGCTGGGCGTGCGCTCGGCGCTGCTGCAGCTGGCTATTGAGAGCGCCCAGGCGCCGGTCCGCTAAGGCCACGGCGATAGCCAGCCCCCAGGAATGAAAAATTTCCTGAATTCTGTGCATATTTAGGGTCCCAATTCAGCCGCAGGTTAGTGAGGTACTGCTGATTGGGGGATGTAGAATACTTTTCTGGTTTGTCGAGACGCCCTACTTCGTGCGCGGGGCGCGGTGTCAGTTTCTTTCCCTTCCTACCCTTTTTACCGCTTTCTATGCGAAAAATCTACTGGCTACCGGTGGCCCTGCTGCCGGCCCTGGGTACGGCCTTGCCTGGCCGCGCCCAGACCACCCCGGCCGCGGCCGCTACTGCCGGCCCCGTCACGGGCGTGGTGCGGCAGGCTTCCGACCGCACGCCCCTGCCCGGCGTGAACGTGATTGTGAAAGGTACCAGCAACGGCACCGCTACCGGCGCCGATGGCCGCTACACTTTGGCCAACGTGCCCAATGGGGCCACGCTCGTGTTCAGCTTCGTGGGCTACGAGCCGATGGAGCGCCGCTACGAGGGCGGCCCGCTCGACATCACGCTGGCGCCCAGCAACCGCGACCTCGACGAGGTGGTGGTGCTGGCCTACGGCATCAAGCAGGACCGCCGCGACATCGTGACCTCGGTGCAGGAGGTGAGCAGCAAGGATATTCTCGATTCGCGCCAGCCCAACATCGTCAATGCCTTACAGGGCAAGGTGGCGGGCGTCAACATCACCTCGTCGGGCGGCGGGGCGGGCGAGGGGGCCAGCATCGTCATCCGGGGCGGCACCTCGCTCGATGGTGACAATCAGCCGCTGTTCGTCATCGACGGCATGATAATGGACAACTCGTCGTTCCAGGAAAGCACGGCGCCGGGCGGCGGCTCGGCTTTCAACGGCCTGCTGGGCCGCTCGGTGGGCTCGGCCAACCGCGCCGGCGACCTCAACCCCGAAGATATTGCCTCGATGACCGTGCTCAAGGGCCCGGCCGCCGCCGCCCTCTACGGCCTGCGCGCCGCCAACGGCGCCGTGGTAATTACCACCAAAAAGGGCACGGCCGGCCGCACCCAGCTCAACTTCCGCAGCCAGTACTCGGTCGATGAGGTCAACCGCCTGCCCCAGATGCAGAGCCTCTACGGCCAGGGCAGCAGCGGCTTTTTTGATGCGACTACGCGTAGTTCGTGGGGCGCCCGCTTCGCACCCGGCCAGCCGGTGTACGACAACCTGCGCGACTTTTTTCAGAAGGGCAACTCGTTCCAGAACTTCGTGAACATGTCGGGCGGCTCGGACAAGGCCAGCTTTTTCGCCTCGGCTTCCAACCTGAAGCAGAACGGTGTGACGCCGCAGAGTACCTACGACAAAACGACGGTGCGCATCTCGGGCTCGGCCCAGATTTCGCCCAAGCTCAGCGTCACGGGTTCGGCGCAGTACCTCAATTCGGGCGCGGTGCGGCCCTTGCAGGGGCCGGGCTTGTTTGGCAGCTCGGGCGGCTTTTTGCTGAGCTTGCTCAACTGGCCGCGCAACGACAACGCCAGCAACTACCTCAACCCCGACGGCTCGCGCCGCCGCCTGCTGGCGCTAGGGGCCGGGGCCGACGTCGATGCCGACAACCCCTACTGGACGGTAGATAAAAACCCGCAGAGCGACCGCACTAACCGCTTCGTGGGCAACGTGCAGGTGTCGTTTTCGCCCCTCAAGTGGCTGACGCTAAGCCATAACATCGGCACCGACGTGTACACCACCCGCAGCCAGTCGGTGCGGGCCGTGGGCACCTCGCAGGTGAATAACCAGTTTGGCGGCCTGGCCCAAACCGTGGACCAGAGCCGCCTCATCACGGCCACGACCCTAGCCACGCTCAACCACAATTTCTTCGGCGATAAGCTGCGCGGCACCCTCACGCTGGGCAACACGATAGAGGAAAACAAGGACGAGGCCGTGGACTACATCGGCTACATCTTCCAGAATCCCGATTTTATCGGCCTGAATAATACCGTGAACCGCGGGGCCTTGCAGCGCGACCAGACGCGCCACCTCATCGGCAACTTCGCTAGGCTCTCGGCCACGGTCTTCGACCAGCTCATCCTGGAGTTTCAGGCGCGCTACGACCAGTCGTCGACCCTGCCACGGCCCGACGAGGGCAAGATTTTCGGCAAGGGCTTCCTTTATGGCTCGGCCGCCGCGGGCTACGAGTTCACCAAAATCCTGGGCCTCGACCAGAATCCCATCCTGAACTACGGCAAGCTGCGCGCCAGCGTGGCCGAGGTGGGTCGCGACACCGGCCCCTACCGCGTGCTAGCCCCGCTCACCACCAATACCTACATCGGCGGCGGCTTCCGCAACGACTTCTTCGGCTCAAACCCCAACCTGCGGCCCGAGCGCACCCGCACCTACGAGGCCGGCATCAACCTGCAATTCTTCAAGAATCGCCTCAGCCTTGACTTCAACTACTACCGCTCGCGCACCAACGACCAGCTCATTGCCCCGCGCGTGAGCCAGGCCACGGGCTTCATTCTGCAATACATCAACGGCGGGGTGGTGACCAACGAGGGCCAGGAAATCAGCCTCAGCGGCACGCCTGTGCGCACGGCCAGCGGCTTTACCTGGGACGTGAACGCCAACTTCTACCACAACACCAACATCACCGAAAGCCTGCCTAGCCCGCTTACGGTGGTGTACCAGTCCGACACGTTCATTACCGACGTGCACGAGGGCGGCGCCTTCCCCGGCCGCGCCATCTCCGGCCTCGCGGCCACCGATTTCAACCGCGTCACTGACCCGACTTCGCCCTATAATGGGCAGCTCATTATCGGGGCCAACGGCTACCCGTCGGCCAACGCCACGTTTATCTACGCCGGCAATCGGGCGCCGCGCTTCACCACGCAGCTTACCAATACGTTCACCTACAAGGGCTTGTCGCTGACCTCGCTGCTCGACTTCCGCGTGGGTGGAGTAGTGGTGAACGGCAACGACTGGTACCAGACGGTGGTGGGCACCTCGCCCCGCACCGCCGACCGCTACACCACGGCCGTGTTCAACGGGGTGGTGGCCCAGAAAGACGCCAGCGGCAACACCACCTACGTGCCTAATACGCAGGCCGTGGAGCTGACCCAGAGCTACTACAGCACTATTCTGAGCCGCGCCGGCACGGCCTTCGTGGAAGATGGCTCGTGGGCGCGCCTGCGCTACGTGGCCCTGAGTTACGCCCTGCCCCAGCGCTGGCTGGGCGGCACCGGCTCGTTTCTGAAAGGCGTGGAGCTGACCGTAACCGGTCGCAACCTCGTGCTGCTCACCAAATACAGCGGCGCCGACCCCGAAACGGCCAGCTCGGGCGCCGGCGTGCGCGGCGGCGGCTCGGGCGGCATCGACTACGGCAACATCCCCGGCACCCGCGGCGTGGACATGGCCGTGCGCGTGAATTTTTAGTACCTAACTACTTGTCTGCTACCTGTGAGCGCCGCGTGGCCAGCCCTGCTGGGCGCGCTGGCTGGCCTTGGTAACGACCTGATATCAGTCTTCTACTCAATGAAAAAATATATTCTCTTCCTGAGCCTGCTAGGACTCTCGGCGGGGCTGAGCTCGTGCGAGAAATACCTCGACGTGAACAGCAACCCCAACAACCCGGTGGTGTCAACGCCCAACTTCCTGCTGCCTAACATCATCGCCAATGGCATTCAGACGCAGATGTTTACGGCCCTGCGCACGCCCTACATCACGCAGTACGTGGTGAGCCGCACCGCCAACAGCGGCGGCAATGACCAGTACGTGTTCACGAATGCCAACAGTACCAACACGTTCAACTACTCGTATTTCTACTCGGGCGGCAACATTCCGCTGATGATACAGGCCGCGCAGGCCGAGGGCTCGCCCTACTACGTGGGCGCGGGCAAGATTATGCAGGCCGTCATCCTGGCCCACCTCACCGACATGCTCGGCGACGTGCCCTACACCGAGGCCTACCAGGGCGGCGCCAACTACACGCCCAAGTACGACTCGCAGCAGTCGCTCTACGCCGTCATCAACCAGCTCTGCGACGAGGGCGCCGCCGAAATGGCCAAGCCCAGCAGCGCCGAGTTTCGCCCCCTCTACAGCCTGACCCCTAGCGAGAGCGGCGACATTCTGTACAAGGGCGACGTGAATAAGTGGATACGCCTGGCTAGCTCGCTCAAGGCCCGGCAGGCCCAGCACCTCACCAAAAAAGCCACCTACGACCCCAAGGCCGTGCTGGCGTTGGTGGATAAAGGCTTCACGTCCAGCGCCGACGACGCGCAGATAAACTTCCAGGTGGCCGTGGCGCCGCTCGTGAACACGACCAACATCTTCGGCACCACGCGCGCGAACTTCGGCACGGCCGTGTTCTCGACCAACATCGTGAAGTACTTGAACGGCACCACGTTCCCGGGCGTGACGGACCCGCGCCTGGGCATCCTGGTGCCCAGCACCAGCCAGGGCGTGAACCCCGGCGCCGGCACCAGCGCCGTGAGTACGGGCCTGAACACGGCCCCCGGCTCGACCACCTACACCGACTTCTACGGCTCGTGGTACGCCCGCGACCTGGGTTACTTCGAGGCCATCACCTACCACGAGTTGAAGTTCATCGAGGCCGAGGCGGCCTTCCGGGCCGGCGATAAGAGCCGGGCGCTATCGGCGCTGCAAGCCGGCATTCGGGCGCACATGACCAAGGTGGGCCAGGGCGGCTCCAATGCCCTGCCGGCGGTTACGTTTCCCACCATCTCGCAGGCGCAGATAAACGCCTACCTGACCTCGGCTGCCCTGCCCCAGACGGCCGCCGACCTCACCACGCTGCGCCCTATTATGGAGCAGAAGTACATCGCCATGTTCCTCAATCCCGACTCGTGGTCGGACCTGCGCCGGCTCGATTTTGACCCCAGCATCTACGTCAACTTCGTGTACCCCACGGGCAGCGGCGTCAACTCGGCGGCCGCCACCCAGACCGACCCCAAGCTGCGCTTCCCGCGCCGCCTGCCGCCGGGTGCCACCGAGGTGCTCTACAACCCCAACGCCGTGGCCAAGCTCTACAGCGATGCGGGCGTAACCGTGGGCGACATCAATACCTACATCACCAAGCCCCTGTGGTTTGACATGCCCTAGCGGGCCTCACCTTTAGCATTTGCTTGTTTATGAAGCTTTTCTATAAGAGCCTGCTGCCGGTGGCCCTGGCGGGGCTAGCCCTGGCCGGCTGCAAAAAGGACCTTGATACCTACTACACGCCGCAGCCCGCGGCGGGCGGCTACGAGATTATTGTCGTCAACTCAGCCCTGGCCACCAAGTACGCGCCCGGCGAAACCATCGTGCTGGGCAGCGGCTTCAACGCCGCCGACAACCCGACGAGCATCACGGTGTTCCAGGCCACCAAAACCGACTCGGCGCAGGTGGGCACCTACCCCGTGAATGCCAGCGCCCCCATCAACCCCGCCACCGGCCTCAGCGCACAGGGCTTTCCCTACGTGGTGCCCAGCACGTACCCTATTGGTACCTCGGTGCGGGTCGATATCATTCTGAACTTCCAGAACGGCGGCAAGCGCACCAAGAGCATTCGCTACCAGGTAGCTAATACGCCTACGATAACGGCCGGCAGCCCGGCCGCCACCTACCGCAACGGCCTCGGGGCCAGCGGCCAGGCCGAGGGCGACCTCGTGGGCTACGCCGTAACGCTGAACGCAGGCGGCATTTCGACCTCGACCACGCCGGTGGCTAACCTGTATAAGAGCGTAGACAGCCTTGTGTACTACGCCCGCCTGGGCGGCACCGGCACACTGATGCGCCAAGGCGTGATTAAAACTCCCACGGCTGGTGTTGAGAACAAGCGCACTATCGACGTGCGGGTACCTAGTGGCGCGGCCGCTGCTGGCGGCGTTGCGTTCGCCTTCGTGGCCTACGCGCAGGGCACCATTACCACCTTCAGCACGCCGCTGCTGGCAGTAGGGGCCACCACGCCGTTCCGCACCACCCGTACGGGCCGGCTGGCCTTCGGCGGGGGCGTTAGCACCGACTCGCTGGCCTTCAACCTGACGGCGGGCGCCAACGAACCCGCCGCCAACGCCACCACCGGCAAAGACCTGCAAGTGAACGGCTTGTCGGGCGCCGGTACCCTGGCCGTGACTGCGCCCAACACCACGCGCTATTACAAGCTCACGAGCGCCCAACTCGCCGCTAACCCCTACGCCACGGCCACGGCCAACGCCATCGGCACCCTTATTTACCAGAATACCCCCAGCGCCGACCTAGGCGTGCCCGCCGTAGGCGACGTGTACGCTGTGAAGCTGCGCGGTACCGCTGAAGTGATGTTATTACGGGTGCTCGCCACCCGGGCCAGCACGGCCGGCGGCGTCGGCCGGCTACGGTTTGAGTACCGTTCACTGTAAGCCAGCCACTTTTTTCAGGATTTTTTCATAAATAAAGCCCCGTTGGCCCCGGCCGACGGGGCTTTTGCGCGCTTCTATGCCGACCTTTGCGGCCCGGTTTCGACTTGCTGCCCATGAACGCCCGTTTTTTGACTCAGTTTGCTGCCTTTGCGCTCGGCTCGTTTGCCGTGCTGCTGGGGCTGCGGGCGGCGTTTGGCACGGCGGTGGTACACCCGCTGGCGCCCTACCTGCTGGGCACGCTGCTCGGCCTCACGCTGCTGGCCTACTGGCTCACGGCGGTGGTGGTGCGGCGCGCGCCCGATAGCTTTCTGGTGGCCTATTTCGGGGGTGTGGGGCTGCGGCTGGTGCTGGCCATCGGCATCATTCTGGTGTATTTTTTTAGCACCGACATCCACGATAGCCACGGCCTGCTCACCTTCCTCGGGGCCTTCTTTATAGCCTACTTCTTGTGTGCCGGCTTTGAAATATGGGCTATTTTTAGTAACTTGCGCCCGTTTTCAGCGAAGCAAGTCCCAAAAACAGAATAAATTACCCTCGGACTTGGTTTTTAACTACTATTGAATGAAGCGTTTACTAACCCTCTTACTTTGCCTGTGCTCGTTCGTCGGCTTTGGCGCCGAACCCACCAAATCGGGTGAAAAAGAGGAGGGCTTCAACCCGGGCGAAGTTATTTTGCACCACGTAGCCGACTCGCACGAGTGGCACTGGTTCAGCACCGATAACGGCAACTTCGTTACCTACTTGCCCATCATCGCCTACCAGCCCGGCAAGGGCCTGTCGGTGTTCTCGTCCAAGCACGTAGCCGAAGGCGAAACCTACGGCAACTTCAAGCTCGAAGAAGAAAAGCTCGTGACCACCGATGGCAGCAAAGTCTACGACTTCTCCATCACCAAGAACGTAGCCGCGCTCGCCATGAGCAGCCTCGTGTTGCTGCTGGTGTTCTCCTCGGTAGCTAAGTCGTACAACCGCCGCACCGGCCAGGCGCCCTCGGGCCTGCAAAACGCTTTGGAGCCCTTCGTGCTATTCATCCGCGACGAAGTAGCCAAGAAAAGCATCGGCCCCAAGTACGAGCGCTACATGCCGTACCTGCTCACGGTGTTCTTTTTCATCTGGTTCAACAACCTGCTGGGCCTCACGCCGGGTGCCGCTAACCTCACCGGCAACATCGCCGTAACGGCCGCCCTGGCTATCCTCACGCTGATTATCACGCTGTTCAGCGCCAATAAGAACTACTGGGGTCACATCTTCGCGCCTCCCGGGGTGCCGTGGCCGCTCTACATCATCATGGTGCCGGTCGAGCTGGTGGGTGTGATTGTGAAGCCCTTCTCGCTGATGATTCGTCTGTTTGCCAACATCACGGCCGGTCACATCATCATCCTGAGCTTCATTAGCCTCATCTTCATCTTCCGCTCGGCAGCCACGGGTTTCCTATCGGTACCTTTCGGCCTGTTCATCAGCATGCTGGAGTTGCTGGTGTCGATTTTGCAAGCGTACATCTTCACCCTGCTCACGGCCATGTACATCGGTAGCGCCGTGGAGGAGCACCACCACGACGAGGCCCACGGCCACGACGAAGACTTTGGTACCGCCGAGCAGCGTGCTGGTGGCTCGAACCTAGCCCACCTGGGCCGCCCCGACGTAGCCGCTCACTAATCCTTTAGCCGGGCTGCCACACCGGCGGCCGGGTCATGTTTCCCCAAGTTTTTTCCCTACACACATTTCTTTTTTACCATGCTTCTTTCGTTGTTGCTGCAAGTTGTTAATTCGGTTGGTCTGGCTGTAATGGGTGCCGGCATCGGCGCTGGTCTGGCTAT
>Ga0160429_1000213_pt1 | contig 68710 bp, 58 predicted proteins | sample SolpanmetagenomR_FD_108199 | JGI IMG/M metagenome (GOLD analysis project Ga0160429, IMG submission 108199) | Solar panel surface microbial communities from Lawrence Berkeley National Laboratory, California, USA - R | ecosystem: Engineered > Built environment > Solar panel > Unclassified ... | reverse complement strand
GTCAGGCTGTCGTCGAGGCCCTGGGTGCGAGAACTTACGCGGTGCTGGCGCGAGCGGATTTTATCAATTGCTAAATTCCGGCTAATATTTACCACCCAGGTAAACAAACGCCCCTTACTGGCGTCGTAACTCTCGATGGCGTGCCAGATTTTGACGAGTGCCTCCTGCAACACGTCTTCGGCCTCATCCTCGGCTTTTACAATGCGTTGGATAACCCCGTAGAGCGCCGCCGAATACCGGTCGTAGAACTCGGTCATGGCCGTTTCGTCGCGCGCGCGTAGCCGTCTGACTAACGCCGCTTCGGCGGCAGTGGGAATAGAGATAAGTGGTTCGTCGGGCACGGTAGATAGGTAGTTGGATAAAAACCAGCGCCACCGGGGTAATCGTTCGGTAGCCGCGGGCGAAAATAACAGGTTTCGAAGTTAAGCCCGACGTAGTTAGCCTCTAATAAGAAGCACAGACACAACCTAGGGACTGCTAGCGGGGTTTTAAGGCTTAAAATTTCTTGTTTTGCCCTGTTGGCTCCCTGCTCTTATGGCTATCGAATCCCACAATCCCTATACCAACGAAATACTCCACAGCTTCCCGGCTTTTTCGCCGGCCGAAACCGAGCAGATACTCGCCGAAGCCTACCAAGCAGCAGCCTCCTGGCGCACTACCACTTTTGCCGAGCGGGCTCTTGTGCTGCGCCAAGCGGCCGAGCTGCTGCGCCGCCGCCAGCACGAGTTGGCTCACCTCATGGCTATCGAAATGGGCAAGCCCGTGCATGACGGTCGCGCCGAGGCTCAGAAGTGCGCCGCCTGCTGCGACTACTACGCCACCCACGCCGAAGGCTTTTTGGCCGATGAAGAAATCAAAACCGAAGGCGGGCGCAGCTTTCTGAGCTATGCGCCACTAGGCGTGGTGCTGGCCATTATGCCCTGGAATTTCCCCATGTGGCAGGTAGTGCGCTTTGCTGCGCCCGCCCTCATGGCCGGTAACGTGGGCCTGCTAAAGCATGCGCCTAACGTGCCACAGTGCGCGCTGGCGCTAGAGAAGATTTTTCATGACGCGGGCTTACCTCCCGCCGCCTTCCGCGCGCTACTCATCGAGACGGAACCCGTAGCCGGCCTCATTGCCGACGACCGGGTGGCCGCCGTAACGCTCACTGGCTCGGAGCGGGCGGGCGCCGCCGTAGCCGCTGCGGCGGGGCAACACATCAAGAAGACTGTGCTGGAGCTGGGCGGCTCCGACCCCTTCATTGTCTTGGCTGACGCTGACCTAGCTGCAGCGGCCAAAACCGCCGCCCAGGGCCGCATGCTCAATGCCGGCCAAAGCTGCATCGCGGCCAAGCGCTTCATTGTGGAAGCGTCCATTCACGACGAGTTTGTGGAGCTGCTAAAGGAAAATCTGCAAGCCCTGCACTACGGCGACCCGCTCGAAGAAACCACCGATTATGGCCCCTTAGCTCGCCTCGACCTGGCTGAGACCCTGACCCAACAAGTGGCCGACAGCGTGGCGCAAGGAGCCACAGTAGCTCTGGATGGCGGCCAGCCCGATGCTACCTCTCCCCGCTTCAACCCGATGGTTCTTACCAATGTCCAGCCCGGCCAGCGCGCTTACACCGAAGAGTTATTTGGTCCTGTGGCACTCGTGCTCGCTGCCCAAGATGCCGACGACGCTGTGCGACTGGCTAATGACTCGCGCTTCGGCCTAGGTGCCGCCGTGTGGACCCAGGACTCTGCTAAGGCCGAACACATGGCCCGGCAACTGGAAAGCGGTGCAGTGTTTATAAACAGCCTCGTGAAGTCGATGAATGAGCTGCCCTTTGGCGGGGTTAAGAAATCGGGCTACGGGCGCGAACTCTCTCACCTAGGTATCCGCGAATTCGTAAACCAGAAATCAATATGGATAGCTGCGCAGGAGCAAGCGCAAGAAGCTACATCGGAGTAATAGGTACTCAGTTATCAGTATCAGGAGCCCTAGGCCTTATACCTGATGCGCAAAGTTGTGAACCTTTGCTTAGTTGTGAATAGTGCTTAGTTGCACCTTACAGCCCCAAGCCGAGCTGCTGCCCTACGCTGCCTCCACCTGCCCCTTCTAGCCCCGACAGCGCCACGCCTAGCAAGCGCACTCCCTGGGCTGGAGGCAGCAGTGGAGCCAGCAGCTCATGGCTGACCTGCGTGAACTGTGCCAGCGTGCGCAAGGGCGATAGTGCGCTGCGGCTGCGGGTGATTTGCTTGAAGTCGTCGTATTTCACTTTCAGCGTCACGGAGCGGGCCACCACCCCTAGGCGCTCGGCGCTGGCCCACACGCCAGCCAGCAGTGGTGCTAGGCTTTCATAAAACTCAGCCGGTTCGGTAAGGCTTTGAAAGAAGGTAGTCTCGGAGCCGATAGACTTGCGCACCCGGTCGGGTACTACGGGCCGGTGGTCTTCGGCGCGGGCAATGGTGTAGTAGTAGCCGCCGGCCTTACCAAAATGCTGCCGGAGGAACGACTCGCTCTGCTGACGCAAATCGTGGCCGCTGAAGATACCTAGGGCGTTGAGCCGCGCTGCCGTAGCCGGCCCGATGCCATGAAACTGCCCCACCGCTAGAGCCTCCACAAAGGCCGGCCCCTCGTGCGGTCGAATCACGAACTGGCCGTCGGGCTTGCGATAGTCGGAGGCTAGCTTGGCTAGAAATTTATTATAAGAAATGCCAGCCGAAGCCGTAAGCCCAGTTTCGGCCCGAATGCGAGCCCGAATCTCGCGGGCCCACTGCGTGGCCGTGGTATGCGGTGGCAGTTGCTCGGTCACGTCGAGGTAGGCTTCATCTAGCGAAAGCGGCTCGATAAGGGGCGTGTAGTCGGCCATAATGGTGCGCACTTGCTGCGACACGGCCCGGTACACCTCAAAGCGGGGCTTCACGAATACCAGCTCGGGGCAACGGCGGCGAGCGGTGCTCGAGGGCATGGCCGAGCGCACCCCAAACTGCCGGGCCTCGTAGCTGGCGGCGGCCACCACCCCACGGTCGCGGGCACCGCCCACGGCCACAGGGCGCCCGCGCAGGGCAGGGTCGTCGCGCTGCTCCACGGAGGCATAAAACGCATCCATATCGAGGTGAATGATTTTGCGAACCATCTCTTTAGCGGTTGGCTACTAGCTGATAGCCAGTAGCTTTTGCTGCCATAGGGCCAATCGAGCGAGCAAAATCAGCAGTAGCCAGCTACTTTATACACAATATAGCCGGCTATTTCGTGCAGGAGCATGCCCCAGCGGCTTAGGGCTCCGGCGTCGGGCACCAGCCAGTAGTCGGGCGTCCAGTTACGGTCGGTGGTGTAGAAGTCAGCCGGAAACGACTGGGGGTGCAGGCCTACTTTAGCAAAGCAGCCCAGTGCCCGCCGCTGATGGAAGCCCGACGTGACGAGCACCAGCGACTTGATATCGGGGTGCTGAGCCAGCAGCTCCTTGGTAAACTTCGCGTTTTCGCGCGTGTTGCGGCTGCGCTCTTCCAGCAAAATGTCCTCCTTCGGCACGGCGGCCAGCCGCAGTACTGTGGCTAGGTCCTTGGCCTCGGTAGTAGCCACGCTCAGCACGGCGCCCGAGCCACCCGAGATAATGATGCGTCGTGCCCGCCCCGAGCGGTAGAGCCACAGCGCGTAGGTCACACGGTCGGCTCCGTGCTGCAAGTACACCCGGTCGTGCGGCGACTTGCGAATGGCCGTAACACCCGTAAGCAGCACCACGGCATCGGCTGGAGCCACGGCACGTAGCGGCACGGGTGGCTTTTCCCAGGCCAACAAAGCCTCATTCACCAGCGCATTATTGGTACCCAGCAGCACGAACAGCCCAGCAGCCTGCAACCAGCGGCGTTGGGCATGGCCACTCGGCTTGGCCACCAGCGCCCCTAGGAGCATCGCCACCAGCCACAAGGATGGCGACAGCACAAAATCCAGAACTTTGGATAGAATAAAAAACAAACGCGCGTCGAATTAGGCTAATAAAAAATGTCATGCGGAGCTTGTGAAGCATCTGGCTCAGTATCGTAATCCCTTATACAAGGAATTACGGTACTGAGCCAGATGCTTCACAAGCTCCGCATGACAAACGTTTTTTATACCACAAGCTACCCCGCTATTGGCGCAAATGCGCGTAGGCGTTCGAGTTGGGCTACTACTTGGGTCTCTTCCGTAAGGGCATCGCACTCGAGCAAACGGCCTTGGCAGTAGCTTACAAAGAAGGGCGCCACTTTTTCCTGCATCATCTTTTTAGCCACTGGGTTTTGGTCGGTATCTAGACGCACAAACAGAATGCCTACGTTCTGAGGGTCGTCCACAAACTTGACAAAAGGCGGAGCCAGCGCTTCGCAGGTAGTGCAGTTTTCAGAGGTAAACTTGGCAAATACCTTCATGTGCTCGTGAATAAGGCGGCGCAGATACTCATCGTCGGCGTCTACCACATGTTGGCGGGCTTCTTCGGTCATTGGGAGGGAAAGCAAAAAAGAGAGGAGGGGCCGCTACAACCAGCAGTGGGTCCTAATAGTTGCCGCAAAAATACCACTCAGCGCCGTAGCATCAGGTCACGAATGTACTTAACGGGGGCACTGCCGAAGCTCAGGAACTGTTCGTTGAAGTTCTTAACGCTGAACTTATCGCCATCGCGCTGCTTCACTTCGTTGCGGAGGGCTACTATTTCGGTATAGCCCGTGAAGTAAGAGCTCAGCTGCACTTGGCTCAAGGTGGCACGGCGCCACTTGTTGCGCGCCTCGGCTTCTTCTTGGAAGCCCGCGCCCGTGAGTAGGGCTACTACCTCCGGCTCGCTGGCCTTTTTGGTTTGTATTAGATTATCAACCACGGCATTGAGAGTCGAGCGCATGTTCCATTTATCCCACAGGAGCCACATCTCGTCGGAGTTGTTGCCGTAGCCAGCTTCCAGCATCATTTGCTCGGTATACACGGCCCAGCCCTCTATCATGGCACCGTTGCCGAAGATGCTCTTCACCCGCGAAGGCGAGCGGTTGGCGTACACTAGCTGCGTGTAGTGTCCCGGAATGGCCTCGTGAATATTGAGAATTTGCAACGTATAGTCGTTGTACTCGCGCAAGTAGCTCTCGGCCTGCTGGTCCGTCCAGGTGGCGGGAAGCGGCTCCACGTTGTAGTACGTATTAGCCTTGAGGTCGTAGGGACCTGGGGCACTCACGCTGGCCCCGGCACCACTGCCGCGCATGTAGAGCGGCGTTTCGCGCACCACCAGCGGCTTGCTAGGGTCCTGGGTCAGCAGCTTGTGGTCGTTGACGAATTTGATAAGCGTCGGAATCTGGCGCTTCACGGCGGCCACAAAGCCCTCGCGCGGTGCGTGCTTCAAGGTCAGCTTGTCAATAACCTGGCGAATGAGCTGCAGGCTGTCTTTGGGTACCGGCTGCCCAGCGCAGTACTTAGGAAATAGCCGTGCGGCCCGCTTACCCATGTCATGCAGCAGGTAAGCCTTGCGCTTTTGGGCTAGTTGAAACACTTCCTCGGCCGAATAACGCGACTGAATATCCAGCGCAAACTTGCGGTCGAACAGCTCCTTGCCAAGGCGGAACGAGCGAAACTCTTTGCCTGTCAATACATCCTGGTTTAGAAAGTTGATGTAGCCCTGCACCGCTTGCTGCGCTCCGGCCACACGCTGGGTTAGTAGCTGCTTTTCGGCCTCACTCAGGCTCGATTTGCGCACCGAGTCAGCCAGCGCGGGGCCGAGCACGGCCAGGCCGCCTTCATTTTGCTGCACGGCCAGTTCGGCGTGCTCGCGGGTGGGCGAGGTGATGTTGGCTTTGGCTGCCGCGTAGTATGCGCCAGCTTGGGCCAGTTTGTCGGAAATATTGCGCAGGCGGCGGGCCAGCGGGTAGTGGCGGCCATTGAGCAGGTCGCCCACGCTAGCTCCTAGGTTATAGTTGGCGGGGTTCCACTGCCAAGTGCGCAGCGTATCGGTGTACCAACGCTGGGACCGCAACTCGTTGTTGAGTAAGCGCCAATCTATCTGGTTGGTGGGCGAGAGGCTATCGATGGTGAAGCCGCCCAAAGCCCCTAGGTTCTTCGCCACAAAGGCCGCGTCGCTGCGCCGTTGGTTAGCATCGGGTATTACCAGCAGCGAGTCGTACTTGTGAAAGCCCTGCGACGAAGCGTAGTCGGGGTTCTGCCGCCAAAAGTCAAGGATGAACTGGTCTTTGAAGCGGTCGAAGCGCACATCGGCGGCACTAGCGGCGGCTTGGTCAGTGGTTTTGGTATCGGGGCTAGTGCAGGCGGGCAAAGCCAGTGCTAGCAATGAAAAGTAGCGAAGTTTCATGCAAAGGCGATAAGCAGGTGACTAACTAAAAGAACGGCTAGCCGCCGCAAAGTTGCGGCGGGCTAGAGGCCAAGCTACCCATATGCTCTAAAATAATGACCCTAGGTGGCGTTCCTTACCCTATGTAGCCCCAAAGGGTTTCGACCGGCTTCGGCTGCGTACTCGGCCCGGTATTTGCATCTTTGGGGGCCCGTTGGCTTTGTTCGTAACGTATTAACTGACATCTCCTATTAGGTCTTTCTTCTATCCTATGACTAGTGCTGTACTTCGCCCTTATCTACTGGGCCTAGGTTTATTTTTACCAGGCTACGCCTTTGCGCAGGCTACTACTTCTATTTCCGCGCCCGCCGATGCAGCGCCACCCACGGCGTCCATCCCGGCTCAGGCAGCCAGCCCTACCCCCGATGATGTCCGCACCCAAGCCCTCGCCCAGGCCCAGGCCACGGTGCTGCTACTCACCCGGCGCGTCGATAGCCTGCGGCAGTCGTACCGCCAGCAGCAGCGCGTGTACACCGAGCTAGGGGGCAAGTTCAATAACTTTATTACGGGCCAGAAGCTCAGCCAAACTACCCGTTTCTCGCTGGCCAAAGGCAACGTAAAAGCCACCGCCGACCTGCTGCAAGTGTGCCACGGCCGCCTCTCGCAGCTACGCGCACTCACCCAAGCCCTGCGCAACGCCAACGAACAGGCGGCCCTTAGCTCGCCCACCGAGAGCAACCCGCTGGGCATTTCACTGGTCGACTATACCAAGTCACTCATCACAACTAAGGTTGTGGACAAGAATCGGGGCAACCGCTTAGTGGACCTAGCCACCCACCTCACCAGCAATTCGTTGGTCAAGACTATCCCGACGGTGGGCCCTATGCTCAATGCCGTGAGCGAGCTGCTGAGTGGCGTGCGAGCCAGCAGCCTTACCAGCGACGGCTTTTCGGCCGCGCAGGTCAAAACCATTGAAACCGGCCTCAAGCCTACACTCAATTTCTTTAGTGCTCTCGATGCGGCCCGTGCCGACAACCAAGCCTCGCTACTCACGCTAGACAATGAGCTAAGCGTATTGCAACATCAGCTTAGCCAGCTCTACCGGCCCTATGTACAGTTGGCAGCTTACCAAGAAGATATTTCGGCTTATTACACCGCGCCGCCGGTAGGCCAGCCAGCTACTAATTCGCTGGATGTGACTAATATCAGCCGCATGAGCAACTACGTGGCTGCCAACCTACCCGGCCGCTTCACGGCTCTTGACCAAGCCTTCGCCCGCGCCCAAAACCAACCCGACATCCTCGACCCCGACTCGTACCTGACGCCCGCCAATAACTCGGCCGAACAGGTGGTGCAAGTGGCCGCCCAGTTGCAGAGCCTCACCGACCGCCTGCCCGTTATTACGGGTCAGTACAGTGCTGCTATCCGGGCTGCCATCGCGCAGGGCCAGCAAGATGGACTGATTAAAGCCGACCGCGCCACTAAGGTTATTGCCGACGAAACCGCTCGCGCCAAAGCTGCCGCTGAGACCTACCAGCAAGCCCGCGCCTCGGAGCGCTTCGGCGAAACGCTTGCTAATGTCAAGCCGCTGTTCAAGCTGTATTAGGCGTATTACCCCACCCCAACCCTCTCCTCCATGTAAGAGAGGCGCTTTACGTTAGTCACGTCTACTAACGATGGGCTCCCCCCCTCCTAGGGAGGAAAGGCCGGGGGTGGGGTAAGCGCGGCCGCAATGTCCAACCGGCACTCTACTTTCGCCCCATGCAATTTTCTGCCGCGCTACTCGCCGCTACCCTCCTATTTGCCTGTTCGGCTCCCTCAGCCGAGACAACCGCTACTGCCAGCGTTGCTGCACCTACCCAAGCAGCCGCTTTACTCGAAAACTTTGAGGCGGGCACAAAAGGTGCCTATGCTACTGCGCCTGAAAAACTAACCACTGGTGCCTGGCTTTTTACTGAAGCCCTGATTGGCAGCGCACCCGAAGACCATAAGGCCGGCGAGCATGCTGCTCGCTTGCGCTCTGGTGGCCGGCTCACCATGCAGTTTGATGCCCCGGCCGGGGTGCGGCGCATCAGTGTACAGGCAGCAGCCTATGGCAATGATGGCCCTAGCACCTGGGAGCTGTGGCTGAGCCGCGACCACGGCCGCACCTGGCAACGCAATGGCCAGCCCCAAACCACCAGTGGCCGCACGCTGCGCCTGGCCGTTTTTGCGGGCACGGCCAATGAGGCTATCCGACTAGAAATCCGCAAGACCGGCACTGACAAAAACCGGCTTAACCTAGACGACATCAGCCTCGAAACAATAGGCAGCGCGGTGGTTGTGGTGCCGCCTATCCGCCCGGTGCCGACAGTACCCGCGCCTACGCCCAAGCCGCAGCTGCCACCGACCGCAGGTACCCGTCCTGACAACGATAATCTACTCCTAGGTAACCCTAGTGGTGCTACCTCGGACCCAACGAACGCCACCAATTACTTGCTCATTCACCCGCAGTATGCCATTGGCTACAATGCCCAGCGCGGCATTCCAGTCTGGACGAGCTGGCACGTGGGCCGTACCGACCTCACCAAAGCGGCGCCCCGGCAGGATGATTTCCGCGCCGACCCGGCCCTACCCCGGCAGTTCTACGCAGTGTCGCCGCAGAGCTACTCGGGCTCGGGCTTCGATAAAGGCCACAACTGCCCCAGCGGCGACCGCACGGCTTCGCTCGATGACAACTCAGCTACGTTCTTGATGACCAACATGGTGCCTCAGGCATCGCAAAACAACCAGCAGACCTGGGGCAACCTAGAAGAATATACCCGCGCCCAAGTGGTGAAAGGCCAGGAAGCCTACGTGCTCATGGGTAGCTACGGCCGCGGCGGTGTGGGCAAAAACGGCCCCGCCAGCACCATCGACCAAGGCCGAGTGACCGTACCCGCCCGCATCTGGAAAGTCATTGTCTTTCTACCTGAAGGCGCTAATGACCTTCAGCGCATTGCCGCTGGCCAAGCCCGTATCCTGGCCATCGACACGCCCAACGACAACTCTATTATCAAACCCGATTGGCAGCAGTACCTGACTTCCATCGATAAGATTGAGGCCGCCTCGGGCCTGGATATTCTGAGCGCGCTGCCACCGGCCACCCAGACGCAGCTGCAAAAACTAGTGGACGGCGGCCGGGCGCGCTAGCCGCCGCGCTTTTACGTTTGCCTGGCTGCCTTACTCCTATAACGCACGAACCCTAGGGCCAGCAAATGCTGGCCCTAGGGTTCGTCTTATGGGGCTAGCCGAACTACGTCGGTGGCCGTTGCAAAAGCACGCATAAGCTTTTTACAGCAGCCAGCTACCCAATGAAGCTGCCTTCTTACAGTGCCTGTTGTAGCTGCTTATACAGCTTGGGGTACGGCACATCAACAGCCACAACGCTACCCGTGCTATCTACTAGCAGATTAGCCAGTATGCCCTTGATGGTAAACCGCCTGATATCGTCGCCGTAGCCACCTTGCAGTTCCGAGAGGTGCGGGATGCGGAGGCTGTCCTCGGCAATAGCTTGTGTCCACTTGTTGCGGTTGTCGTCTAGCGAGATACCCAGCATGCCGAAGCCCTTGCTATGGTACTGCTTGTAAAGGCCATAGTACTTGGGCATTTCCATGCGGCAGGGCCCGCACCAACTCGCCCAAAACTCTACTAGCGTTAGCTTATTCCGTTTGAAAAGCTGCTCGGCATCCAGCTCCTTGCCCGCGGGCGTCTTGCCGGCCAGCTGCCGAATGCGATAGCCCACAAAGCGCTGGTTGTTCCGATTGCGGGTTTCGTTTTTTGCCAACTCCTTATCCAGAATCCGACCGTAGAAACTCGCTTGCAATGACGCCGGCATAGCCCGGTAGTACTGGCGGAAGCGCTCTACCGCAGGCTGGTAATTACGGTTGTTCAGCATCGCCCAAAGCGACACCTCAGAAGTAGGATGTTGCTTGACGAACATATCAGTTGCCGAAGCCAAGTAGCTGGAGAAACGGTATCCAAATTCGCGGGCAGAGTCGGCCGTTTGCTCTATCAGGGCTTTGTTGCCCGTGCCCATCGCCTGCAAAAACTTGGCTCTCACCAGCGCCTGGTCCAGCAAAAACTTCTGCCAGAGGCTGTCATGCGTTATCAAGTATTGCTCCCACTCCTTTTGCCGCGGAGAAGTGGAAAAGACAACTGTGTTTTTTAGATGAGAACCTATATCGGACTTCACGTATAACTTGGCTCTAATCTGCTTTTTAGTCGCTTTTATATGAATAGAATCGGTAGGTAGATAGACATCGACGGACCCATACAATGCTTTGTCGGCTTTACTGAAATACAAGAAAGTATAAAGTCCGGGCTGGCTAATTTTTCCTTGCATAGAAAAATGACCATCCTTGCTTTGTATACTATCTGTCTTTCCGGAGACTGTGTATTCCTTTATATATAGCTTTGCTTTGCAGTCTTCGCAACCCTCTATATCAGCTACGATGGAGTAGGTGTATTCTACTTGCTGCTGCTGTTGCTTTGGTTGGCAGCTGCCTAGTATCACCACCCAAAGTAAAAAAAGCCAGCTACTCTTATAACTAGCCAGCACACCTAGCTTAGTTCGGTTCAGCTTTCTCATACAGGTACCGGGTTAGTTGTGAGGTTTATTCAGCTAAGGCATCGCTTTTTCACTCCTGCGCTTTAGACAGGTCGGCAATTCTATTATCGACCAGACAATAATCATCTACTGTCTTTCAGGAAAGATAGTTAGAGCAGCAAGTTCCTCTAAAAAAGCGACGGTAATGGCACACAAAGCTGCTACCCACAATGCTTCTACCAGAACCTAGCTAATCCCCGCCCGCTACCCTTTGGCCGCGGCCGATTTTCCGGCCAGAAAGCGGCTTACGGCTTGCACGTAGCCGTCGCCAAAATCCTTTTGGGTTAGCTTCTCCATGGCGCCTAGGTGGCCGCAGGGCACGGGCAGCACCTCACGCCGCTGGCCCTTGTTCGCCGCTTTCGCCGTCACTAGTGAGTCGGCCAGTGTCGCGGCCTGGTCTTCGGTACCTGCAATAAGCAGCCAGGGGCAGTGGACCCTAGGGGCCACGCGGGCGTAGGTGGCCGCATCGGTAGGGAGGATAAGAGGGCGCTCGGGGCGCACTCGCTGGTAGTGGGCCGCTAACGCCTGCGGGTCGGCTAAGTAACCATCGGTTATCAAAAAATCGCAACGCGAGGTAGCCGCTACTTTTGCCCCCAAGATGGTACCCATCGAGAAGCCGATAATACCCACCCGCTGCTGCGGGCTCTGCCGCCGCGCTTCGGCTAGGGCCGCGCCTAGGTCGGTGGCAAACTCGGGGTAGTAGAGCTGGTTCTGGTTGATGGCAAACGCCGCACTATGCCCAAAGCCGCGGTAGTCGAATAGTAGCACGCGGTAGCCCCCGGCAGCCAGCGCTCGCGCCTGGTAAAGGCTGTAAGACATATTGCCCCAGTCGTTGCCGGCTACTACCATCGTGGTGTGCTGGTCGGGCACACCGGCTACCGGCGCTATTAGCCAGGCCGCGAGCTGCACGTGGTCGGGTGTCGTCAGCGTCAGGCTTTTATAGCGCAAGCCCATTGAGTCGGGAGTGGCTACCCAGTCGGACATGGGTTTGCTGGCCCAAGCCGAAACGGTTTGCAGAAATAGCAGTGTCAGGAAGATTAAGCGGGCCATTGGAAGAAAAGTAAAATGCAAAAAGCCAGCACGTAAGGCACTGGCTTTTATAGACTACAGCTGCTGGCGCACGTTGCACCTAGGTGGGTATTACTGGCCAGCCACTGGCTTGAGCCGGGCGCTGGTTACGACGAGCATTTGATAACCCGGCCCCATCGCTGTGCATATCACTATTTCGCTAGGCCCGGGCTTCCGCACCCGCACATACAGCGTGTGGCTTTTGCTTACCCACCACGCGGTGTCCAGCTTTAAGGCCGTATATACTGGCGCATAGGCGGCGGGGCCCAGTAGTTGCGTTATTCGGGCCACGTCCTTCACGTATATCTGGGCAATGCCGCAGTCTTGGTTGCGGCCCTGCGTTTCGATTTCAAACTCGTCGTCCGCCCTTGCCGCATCTGGCGCAATAGTATTGCCCTGCCGACAGCCGGCCATTGCCAGAGCTAGTAATACAGCGTATTTTTTCATGGCCGGGAAGCAGTTTGTTTATTGCCAGATTCCCTAGGCAGCCAAACGGTTGCAACTACTTTCCAAACCGCACGCCGAAGAAGTCGCCCTTGTTCCAGGTGGGCCGCTTCACGGCCTGAGCCACTTGGTAGCCGATGAGGAAGTTGAGCTGCGCGTACTTGGCGCCGGCCGCCCAATCGAAGGTGCCGCCTTCAAAGTTATCCTGCGGCTTGTGGTATGTGAGAGCGCGCCACTTTTGCACGGTCTCGCTGAGGTTGTTCTGACCATCAGCGGTTTTGTTGCCGTACTTGATGTGCAGCGCCGGAATGCCTTGCACCACGAAGCTGTACTGGTCGCTGCGAATAAAGCGATTTTGGGTCGGCTCGGGGTCGGGCTCAATGCTCAGGCTTAAGTAATTGGCTGCCCGCGTCACCTCCGTGAGCAGCGACGAGTGGTCGGCCCCTAGGGGCACCACGGCCAGCAGTGGGGCAATGAGCGTGGGCATATCGGTATTGACGTCGGCCACCAACGCCCGCTGCGGCACCGTGGGCAGTTTGGCGAAGTACGCCGAGCCTATCAGGCCCATCTCCTCCCCCGTCATCAGCACGAAGAGCACCGAGCGGCGGGGCTTGGACTTGAGCCCCGAATAGAGTTTGCTGATTTCGAGCACGCTAGCTACGCCGGTGGCGTTGTCGTGGGCGCCGTTATAGATAGAGTCGCCGTTGATGGCTGCCCCCACGCCTAGGTGGTCGAGGTGGGCACTGTGTACCACGTACTCATTTTTAAGAATGGGGTCAGCGCCCGTGAGTTTCCCCACCACATTGTAGCTGTCCACATCTTGGTAGCGGCTGCGGTAGTGGGCACTCAATCGGCCCGGCAGGGCTACTGAGGCAGGCTTGCCACCGCGCAGGGCACCTAGGGCCCGCGTGGTATCGGTGGTAGCGCCCACAAAAAACTGTTGCAACGTGGCCGGACTAATGGCCCCCAGCAATTGCGCCGAGCCAGCCGCGTGGCTGCGCGACACCGCTACCTGCCCATCGGGCCCTAGGGCACTCACCATACCTTTCGGAAACTCGGGCAGCTTGGCCTCGGCGTGGGCACTGGCTAGCAGCACACCCACTGCGCCGTGGCGGGCGGCCGTTTCGAGCACCGTGCGCACATCGGCAAAATACTGGCGCTCATTGTCGGCGAACTGCTTAGGAATCTGGCGCGTGATTACCACTACCTTGCCTTTGGCGTCGAGGCCGGCGTAGTCGTCGTACTTCAGCTCAGGCGCCGAAATGCCGTAGCCCGCGAATACCAACGGAGCACTGGTCACATCTACCTCGGGCTGGCCGGGGTTGGGGTATACTGTGATGGCCGGGCCGTAGGCCAGCGGCTGAGTCGCGCCCGTGGCGGGCTGGTGGCTCAGCGTGGCGCCGGGCTCCACGAAGGCACGGCGCAGGCGCACTTTTTGCGTGTAACCGCCTTGGTCGCCAGCCGGGGCCACGCCGTTTTTCTTGAACTGCGCCGCCACGTAGTCTACCGCCATCTGGTAGCCAGGCGTGCCGGGCAGGCGGCCACGCAGGCGGTCGTCGGCCAGGTAGCGCACGTGCGCTTCTAGGTCGGCGGGACGCACAGTTTGCAGCTGGTCAGCTACGGGCTTGGGCAGCGTGAGGGTTTGGGCAAAGGCTGGGGCTGCGAGAAGACTGACCCCTAGGATGTTAAACCAAATTTTCATACACTAATGGTCGGGTTGTGAAGCTGGCAGCACCTGTTTTGGCACCCTAGGTCTCTGTCAGCACGGTTTTGAAGCCCGCCAACCGGCCCGCTACGTCGCGGCCAAGCGCATAGGCGTGCACCTGTGGGCCTGTGCCAATGCGGTATACTTGGGTGCCATCCAGCTCCTGCTTCAGGTAAAATTGTAGTGCCTTGAAGCGGTTGGCATTGCTTTCGCTGCCCGCTTTGCCGCTATCGGCAGTGTGGTTGCGCAAAAAATGGGTCAGCTCCACCTTTTCTACTTTAGCATCGGCCGGCTCACCTAGGGCTTGCAGCAGCTGAGCGTCGGAGAGTTCGCCGGTTGGCGCCGCGTAGCTCACGGCGTCGAGCGGTGCATCCGATTCGCTTCTGAACACCAAGCCTTCGGCCAGCTTTTGCACTTGGGCCAACGTGGCATCATTGGAGTCGGGGGCAGCGCTAGCCTTAGCGGCCGAAGCGGCGGCGGACGCCGGCAAGCCACTGCCGCCCGGCACTTGGGCGGCGATAGCAGCGGCTAGCTCCTGCTGGCGCTCGGCGGGCACAGTTATTTTGGGGTTGGCGAAGTTCATGTCCGCCACCTTGTTCATCGGAATGAGGTGAATGTGCGCGTGCGGCACTTCCAGCCCAATAACCGCTACCCCAATGCGACGGCACGGCACAACGGCCTGTACGCCCTTGGCCACGCGCTGGGCAAAGACATGTAGTGCTGCCAGCGCCTGGGGCGTAAGGTCGAAGATGTAGTCGATTTCCTTTTTAGGAATGACGAGCGTGTGACCCTCGACCAGTGGCGTGATGTCAAGAAACGCGAGGTGGTCAGCGTCTTCGGCGACCTTAAAGGCGGGCAGCTCGCCCGAAACGATGCGAGAGAAGATAGAAGCCATGGACTAGTGCTTGGGTGGTAGTGCTTGGTGCTTGGGAACAAATAAAAGCACGAACGGTAGAGGCGGCTCCTAACGACAAGAAGCAGTGCCTATCGACACTGCTTCTTACTAAAACCTATGCACTAAGCACCAAGCACTAACACCTAGCGGCCTACTTCCAGAATCTCGAACTGGAGCTTGCCAGCGGGCACCGTGATTTCGGCCACATCGCCAGCCGACTTGCCCAGCAAGCCTTTGCCGATGGGCGACTTGATGGAGATTTTACCGGCGGCCAGGTTGGCTTCTTCCTCAGCTACCAGTAGGTAGTCGAGCACCATGTTATTCTTCAGGTTCTTCAGCTTTACCTTGCTCTGGATAAGCACTTTGCTAAAGTCCATATTGGTCTCGTCCAAGACGCGGGCATTGCCCACCACTTCTTCGAGCTTCGATATTTTCAGTTCGAGCAAGCCCTGGGCATCCTTGGCAGCATCGTACTCAGCGTTCTCGCTAAGGTCGCCCTTGTCGCGGGCTTCGCGCAGGTCTTCGGCAGCCTTGGCGCGGCCCCGCACTTTAAGGTCCTGGAGTTCGTCTTTCAGCTTTTGCAGGCCCTCGGCGGTGTAATAATTAATAGTAGCCATAAGTAATCAAGACTGTTTTCGCGTAGCGGGTGGGTCTGGTAAAAAAGAAAGAGAACGGCTAGCACCTGGCTAGCCGTTCTCCCCCATAGGTAAGGCAAAGATACGGCAAAAAATCGGGGCTTGGTACTTTGGACCCGCAGGAACGGCCCCTAGGGCCAGAAGTCCCAACGCTGGGCTTAGCCGATAAGGCAAGCACCAGCGCCCTATGCGCTAAGCCTGTGGCAGCACCCGGATTTTTTCTACCAGCACCTCATTGATACGCTGATAGCTCTGGTGCGTCCAGCCGCCGATGTGGGGCGAGAGCACCACATTCGAGGCGGTGCGCAGGTAGTCGAAGCTGGCCTGCTGGGCGGGCGTGAGCGTAGCGAGCTTTTCGTTTTCGAGCACGTCGAGGGCTGCGCCGCGCACTTGGCCGCTTTGCAGGCGAGCTACCAAGGCAGCTTGGTCGAGCACTTCGCCACGGGCCGTATTCAACAGCCAGATATGGTGCGGAAAAGCCGACAGAAACGATTCATTTACAAACTGATGGTTGGCTTCGAAGTACGGAATATGAATACTCAGAACTTCGGCGCGGGCTTGCAGCTCGGCCAGCGGCACTAACTCGGCGTTGCCATCAGTCGTCACGGCCGGGTCGTGGTCGTGGGCCAGCACCGTGCAGCCAAAACCGCGTAGGCGCTTGGCAAAGGCCCGGCCCATGTGGCCGTAGCCGAGCAGGCCCACCGTTTTGGTACCTAGCTCTTCGCCACGGTTGGCTTCGCGATGCCACTCAGCACGCCTCACTTCAGCATCGGCCGTCACGGTGTGGCGCAACAGTGCCAGCAGCTGGCCCACCGCAAACTCCCCTACCGCGTCGCGGTTGCCTTCGGGCGCATTCACCAGCGTCACGCCCGCGGCGGCCAGGGCGTTTTCGTCGATGTTATCGACCCCGGCGCCAGCGCGGGCCACGTAGCGCAGTTGCGGGCCATGGGCCAGCAATGCGGCCGTAATGCGCATTTTGCTACGTACCATCAGGCCAGTGTAGGGCTTGGCCGCGAGGGCGGCGGGCACGTCGGCAGCAGGCAGCTTGGGTTGGTAATCGCCCTCCACGCCGATGCTACGCAGCATCGGCAAAAGCGAGGGGTGCATTTCGTCTATTATCAGGCAGAGGTTCACTGTTAGTCTTAATCAGATTTGGTTAATTCAGGGTCTATACGTGGTAGGTCATTGCCAGCAATACGACGCACTACAGTTCGGAATTCGGCTAGATGCAAAGGCCCTATAATACTACGACGCGCCACTTTACGGTCTTGCGTATCACTTAGGGGAACAACGTAAAGTTGGGGCGCAGGTCCAATTGCTCTCAAAATGATACACTTATTGTTGAAACCAACTTCGACTACTTGATTATTAAATAGGGCATCAGCTAATCCCCATTCCTCATCCTCAAAGTGCAGAGACCACATTCCCGAATGTGGTTCGACCTCAGACAAATAATAGTGTCCTGTCAAATGCCTTGTTTCAAATTCGTCGCCCCAAAAGCATCCTGGCGTTACTACTAGTAAAACCAAAAGAGCAAATGCGTTCCTAGCTAGCAGACAACACCTTGCGCGTTTAGCGTTCATTGCCCGCCACCAAGTTGGTAAGCAGCACAAACTCTGCTACTCCCAGCTGCTCGGCGCGCTTGTCGAATAGCTCGCCGCTCATGGCCTCGCTCGACAGCCCTAGGGGCTTTAGGGCGTTACGCAAGGTCTTACGGCGAGTCGAAAAAGCTTGCTTCACCACCCGGAAAAATAGCTTCTCGTCGCAGTCCAGCTTTTCGGTGGTGTTGCGGGTGAGGCGCACCACGGCCGACTCGACCTTGGGCGGCGGGATAAACACGTGCGGCGGTACCGTAAACAGGTATTCGATGTCGTAGTAGGCCTGCAAGAGCACGCTCAGGATGCCGTAGGTTTTGGAGCCGGGCGGCTCGGCCAAGCGCTCGGCCACTTCCTTCTGGAGCATGCCCACTACCTCGCGCACCTGCTGCCGACTAGCCAGCACTTGGAAGAAGATTTGGCTGCTGATGTTATAAGGAAAGTTGCCAATGATAGCCAGCGGCTGGTCTGGAAACATCGTCCCTAGGTCCTGCCGCAGGAAGTCGGTGGCGTAGATGCGCGGCGCCAGCGCTGGGTAGTGCTGCCCGAGGTAGGCCACCGACTCTTGGTCAATCTCAACCACGCTGGTTTGGTAGGCTGAGTTTTCGAGCAGGTACTGCGTGAGCACGCCCATGCCAGGGCCGATTTCGAGCACCTCGCGCACGCCATCGGGCAGGCGCAGGCTCTCCACAATGCGGCGGGCGATGTTGGGGTCAGCCAGAAAATGTTGACCTAGGTGTTTTTTGGGGCGAACAGCAGGTTGGGCCACGGGAATGGTATCTAGTAAATGCGGTTGTCATGCTGACGAAGGAAGCATCTTGTCAGGAGAGAACGGTAGTATTCACCCTGACAAGATGCTTCCTTCGTCAGCATGACAACCGTGGGGCTGGCTAATTAATCTATGAGCACGCCCACGTAGTAGTTAAACGTATCAACCTCCACATTGTCTTTGGTCGCGCCGGGCAGGTCGAGTGCAGCCCACTTGGTAGTCGGTGTCACGAAGCGGTACTCGCCTCTCTTGGTGCGCACCCGCACAGGTAGGTCGAAGTTCGGCACCGAGGCCACCCAGCGACCTAGGAGCTGGTTTTTCTCCATTCGCATTTCGAGCACCGGCAGCTCGCCGTGCTGCAAGTATTGGGCGAAGACACGGCTAAAATCGCGGCCCGATTCCTTATTGATGTAGTCGATAACCTGCTGGCCCGTCACGGTTTGGTGATAGAACGTCTTGCTGAGGCCGCGCAGGATGTTGCGCCATTTGGTATCATCGTTGATGGTCGTGCGCAGCATGTTGAGCAGGCTGGCGCCCTTGTCATACATGTCGCCCGAGCCTTCTTTGTTCACGCCGTAGGGGCCGATGATAGGGCCGTCGTTCTGGATGTTGCGGCGCTGGCCGTGCAGGTATTCCTGCCCCGCCTGCTTGCCGTACTGCGTTTCCACGAATAGGCCTTCGGAGTAGCAGGTAAAGCTCTCGTGCACCCACATATCGGCGATATCCTTGGTGGTGATATTATTGCCAAACCACTCGTGGCCGCTTTCGTGGATGATAATGAAGTCAAACTTATCGCCCCAGCCGGTGTTCGAGCGGTCGCGCCCTAGGTAGCCATTCTGGTATTTATTGCCATAAGCCACGGCGCTCTGGTGCTCCATGCCGAGGTGCGGCGTTTCTACCAGCTTGTAGCCATCTTGGTAGAAAGGATACGGCCCGAACCACGCCTCCATGCTCTTGAGCATGGGCTTGACATTGGCGGCAAATTGCTTTTTAGCTTTTTCCAGGCTCTCGGGCAGCACCCAGTAGTCGAGCGTCAGCGGCCCTTTTTCGCCTTGGTATGTGTCCGAGAAATGCGCGTAGTTGGCCACGTTCAGGGCCACGTCGTAGTTGTTGATGGGATTGCGCACGGCCCAGTCGTAGCGGGTGTAGCCACCAGCCAGCTTCTTGGTACCACGCAGACGGCCATTCGACACATCTTTTAGGCCCTGCGGCACCGCTACGCTGATGAGCATGCTGTCCACTTCGTCGGCCTGCTGGTCTTTGGTAGGCCACCAGATGCTGGCGCCCACGCCCTGGCAGGCCGTGGCTACCCACGGCTGGCCTTTCGCATCCTGGGCAAATACTACGCCGCCATCCCAAGGTGCTTTTTTGGCGATGGTCGGAAAGCCTGAATACTCCACCGTAAACTCGTCGCGGGCACCTTGCTTAATGGCCTGCGGGAAGGTCACAAACACGGCGTTGGCCTCACGCTTGTAGGGCACTTCTCGCCCGTGGTACAGCACCTTACCTATCTCTAGGTTAGCAAACAGGTCGAATTGTAGCCGCGTAAAATCCTGCGTGGCCGTGAAGCGAAACAAATTGGAGCCGCTGATATACTTGCGCGCCACGTCGAGCTTTACATCGAGGTGGTAGTAATTGATATCATAGCAAGTGCGTAGCGCCGGCTGCCCGCCGCGCAGCGAATCGGCACGGGTAAAGGTTGCCCTGGGCTGCATCAGTTGGGCCGAAGCCAGCAATGGTAGCCCCACTAAGGGTAGCAGTAGGCGCCAAGTTTTTTGAGAGAGCATAAGAGTTGTAAAACGGAGTCGGGCTCCATTTTGGCGTTCAGACGCGAGCTATGTCAAGACGGAGTGCTACGCCGTTCTACATACCTTCACGCCAAAGTTACGTTTCTATCAGTCGCACTATGTCGCTCACGCTCGCCCACGCCACTGCCGTACCGGCTCAGTCTACCCAGGTGTTTGTGCTCCCCCTAGGTGCCACGGCCCTGCCCGCACCCGCTGCTACCGACCTGCCCGCCGAGGCGCGCACCTACGTCGATAGCGCCTTGGCAGCCAGCCAGAAGTTTGTCGTGCTCAATCACTTTTCGCACCAGCACTACTTTGTGGTGCTCGAAGAAAAGCGCACTACCGACCTCACCCTCGAAGCCCTGCGCCAAGCCGGCCACCAGCTACACGCCGCCCTAAAAAAGGAAAAAACCGCCGAGGTTTTCATCCAGAACCTAAGCGAAAATAAGGATGCCGCCTGCGCACTGGCCGAGGGTTTATTCCTATCGGCCTACCAGTTTGCCGGCTACAAGACCGATGAAAAATCGCGTGAGGCCGCCCCACTCACTAGCATTACCCTGGTCGGCGATGCGGCTACCGAAGCCCAGGTTGCAGAGCTGCAAAATCTATTGGAAGGCGTGGTTTTCGCTCGCGACCTCGTCAATGCGCCGCTCAACAAGCTCAACGCCCAGCAGCTAGCTGAGCGCCTAGCTGAAGCCGGCGACGCGGCTGGCTACACCACCGATATTCTTGACCTCGCCAAAATCGAGAGCCTGCGCATGGGTGGCCTGCTCGCCGTCAACCTAGGCTCGCCCGAGCCGCCCACCTTCAGCATTCTGGAGTGGAAGCCCGAAGGCGCCAAAAATGAGCGTCCTTACGTGCTCGTGGGCAAAGGTGTAGTGTATGACACCGGTGGACTCAGCCTCAAGCCCACGCCCAACAGCATGGACATGATGAAGTGCGACATGGCTGGCGGCGCAGCCGTAGGCGGCGTACTCTACGCCTTAGCCAAGAACAACGTACCGCTGCACGTTATCGGCCTAGTGCCCGCCACCGACAACCGCCCCGGCGGCCTCGCCTACGTGCCCGGCGACGTGCTCACCATGTTCTCCGGCCTCACGGTAGAAGTCAAAAACACCGATGCCGAAGGCCGCCTGCTGCTAGCTGACGCCCTCAGCTTCGCCAAAAAATATCATCCCGAGTTAGTCATCGACCTAGCTACCCTCACCGGCGCTGCCGTGCGGGCCGTAGGCACCGAAGCGGCTGCCGTAATGGGCACTGCCGAGGCCGATACCACCGCGCAACTCCTAGCCGCGGCGCACCACGTGCACGAGCGCCTAGTAGAGTTTCCGCTCTGGGACGACTACGCCGACCACATGAAGTCGGACATCGCCGACCTTTCCAACCTAGGCAAAGGTGATGCTGGCCACATCTCGGCTGCCAAGTTCCTAGAGCGCTTTATCGAAGGCACGCCCTGGCTGCACCTCGACATCGCCGGCCCTGCATTCCTCACCGCTCCCGACTCGTATCGTGGCAAGGGGGGCACTGGCATGGGCGTGCGCTTGTTGTATGAGTTCTTGACCAAGCAGCTGGCGTAAGTAATAACGAGTATCGCGCTGCACTACACGCTGCGCGATACTCGTTCGTTGGCGGCCAAAACGATATCACCGCTAAGAACGCTACGCACTCGACGTCGGCTAGGCACAGGTCTACGCCCCCTCTATCCCCTTCTCTAATGGCTGACTTCCTCGTCATCGGGGCCGGCATTGGCGGCCTGGCTACCGCGCAGGCGCTGCTGCGGCTGGGCCACCAGGTGCGTGTGTACGAGGCCGCCGCCGAGCTACGCGAAATTGGGGCTGGGGTAGTATTGGGGGCCAATGCTACGCGGGCGCTCGACGAGCTAGGCTTGCACGCGGCTGTGCGGCTGGTGGGTACGCCACTCACCACCGTGCGCCTGCTCAGCGAGCGTGGCCAGGTGCTTAACCGAGCCAATACGCTGCCTTTTACCGAGCGGCTGGGCTACGATAACCTAGGGGTGCTGCGGGCCGATTTGCAGCGCGAGCTGCTGCAGGCGCTGCCGCCTGGCGTAGTGCACCTAGGGCACCGACTAGCCCGCTTCGAGCAGACCGATACCCACGTTACGGCATTTTTTGAAAACGGCGAGCAGGCTACGGCCGCGGCGCTGGTAGCGGCCGATGGTATTCGCTCGCGGGTGCGGCGGCAGTTGCTACCAGCCAGCCAGCCGCGCTACGCTGGCTATACCTGCTGGCGCGCTGTAGTACAGGCCGATATTGCCGGCCTGTCTACCACCGGTTCCAGCGAAACTTGGGGCCGTGCTGGGCGCTTTGGGCTAGTGCCGGTGGCCAATAAACGAGTTTATTGGTTTGCCTGCCTTAATAGCCCTACGCCCAACAACCCAATTTTTAAGGCCTACCGGGTAGCCGATTTGCAACGGCATTTTGCTGGTTTTCACGCTCCCATCCCGCAGGTGCTGGCCGCCACTACTGATGCCGATTTGCTTTGGGGCGACCTGTTTGACCTAGCCCCGCTAGCCGGCCTGGCGTTTGGCCGCGTGCTGCTGCTGGGCGATGCCGGGCACGCCACCACGCCTAACCTAGGGCAGGGCGCCGGCATGGCCATTGAAGATGCCGCCGTGCTGGCGCGTTGCCTAAGCAGCACTCCGGCTGACTTGCCCGCCGCATTCAAGGCCTTCGACCAGCAGCGCCGGCCCCGCACCCGCCGCATTGTGGAGCAGTCGCGGCAACTAGGACAGCTAGCGCAGTTTACCCCAGCTTGGCTGGCCCCGTTGCGCAACGCTGCCCTAGCGGCCGTCCCCGACTGGCTTACGGCCCGCCAAATGGCCTGGCTCTACCAAGAGTTATAAGCGCCTGACTACTCACCCCAATTATCCTACCTAAAGCTACCCGCCCGAGCGGCGCTACTTTTGAGCACCAATCAGCTGCCCACCGTGTCAGCCGCCCTGGTGCCTTTCCGACCATGAGCCTTCCTCCCGCAAAAAACGTACTACCTCGCCTCGGCTTTTCCGTAGGCGACCTCGCTGGCATAGGTCCCGAGGTTATCTATAAAACGCTGCGCGATGAGCGTCTACTTCAGCAGTGTACACCTGTCGTATACGGCACCGCCACATCGCTTTTCGACGACTTTCCGGTCGAGCAAGGCGCCGAGCACCTCACCTTCCGGCAGTTGCGCAACGCGGCCGACATTGCGCCTGGCCGCCTCAATGCGGTAACCTGTTGGGAGGAGGACTTTCATCTCACGCCCGGCAAGCCCTCCCCTGCCAGCGGCCAAGCCGCCCGCGAAAGTCTGCTTGCCGCTAGCCGCGACCTCAAAGCAGGCTTGCTAGATGCCATCGTAACGGCGCCCATCAGCAAGGAGAATACCCAGTCCGACGACTTCCGCTACCCCGGCCACACTGAGTTTCTGGCCAGCTACTTCGGCGCAGCCGACAGCCTTATGTTCTTGGTTGATGAAGAACAGAGCCTACGTATTGCCACGGCCACCGGCCACATCGCGCTCAAAGACGTATCGCCGCGCCTGACGGGCGACCTGCTGCGCACCAAAATCCGCCTACTGCTGCGGTCATTACAGCACGATTTTGGTATTCAGAAACCCAAGGTAGCCGTGCTCGGCCTCAACCCGCACGCGGGCGAAAACGGCCTCCTAGGGCGCGAAGAAAACGACGTAATAGCCCCCGTTATCCGGCAGTTTGAGCACGATGGACACCTCGTATTCGGCCCCTACCCCGCCGATGGCTACTTTGGCACCGGGCAGTTTCGGCAGTTTGATGCCACTCTTTCTATCTACCACGACCAAGGACTTATCCCCTTCAAGCTCATGGCCTTCGAGCGCGGCGTCAATTTTACTGCGGGCCTGCCGGTGGTGCGCACTTCCCCCGACCACGGCACTGCCTATGGCTTAGCGGGCAAGTTTCTGGCCGATGCCTCGTCGTTTCGGGCCGCTGTGTACTTGGCTTGTGACGTAGTGCGCGCCCGGCAACTAGGCGCCGCTGACCCACGCTCGGTGCGTTAGTGCTCTGTTTTTATTAAAAACCGTCTGACGCTGAAGCTATAGACCTAGGCAAGCTTGATAAAGCCAACAAAAACCCGTACCTTTGCCCCCCGTTAATTCGGCTAACTGTGAAAAACGACCCGCAATTCGACCTGCCTATTGCTAGGCTTTCGCTTAAGACGCACCAGTTTGCGTTTGAGCTAGAGCGTGCTTTTTTCGAGCAGTTTGACCCTAAAGGCGAGTTTATTGCCGATGGCAACCTGCACGCTGATGTGACGCTCACCAAAACCGAGCGCCTCATCACCATCGATTCGCACATCACGGGCACGGTGCGCCTCACCTGCGACCGGAGCCTGGATGAGTACGACCAGCCCCTCGACATCGACAACAAACTGCTGGTGCGCTACGGCGACGAGCCCAAGGAACTCGACGACGATGTGCTGCAAGTGACCCCCGACACGCTGTTGCTCAACATCGCGCAGCACCTTTACGATTACATCGGCTTGGCTTTGCCTATGAAAAAGCTACATCCGCGCTTCCAAAACGAAGCCGATGACGACCCGGACTCCGGAACCAAACTCATTTTCTCGACCCGGCCCGCCGACGAGAATCCTGATGATGACGAGCCCATCGACCCCCGTTGGGCCGCTCTCAAAAACCTGAATTAGTGCCCCGTTTGCGGTAATTCATAATTTATAACTCATAATTCATAATTCCTCCAGACCATGGCACATCCTAAGCGCCGGACCTCCACTGCCACCCGCGACAAACGCCGTAGCCACCACAAGCTAACCCCCAAAGCTGTGACCATCTGCCCTAACACGGGCGAGTTGCACCTGCGCCACAAGGCTTACGTAGTCGATGGCGACTTGTATCACAATGGCCAGTTGGCTATCAAAAACTACACCTCGGTAGCAGCTCCAGCCGCCGCTGGCGACACGGGTTCGGACGAAGAATAGCCGAAAGCGTTGTTATTTCGCGGTACCATCGGGCCGGACTGCTCTACTTGAGATTGGCAGTCCGGCCCGGTTTGGTTTCGCACCGTTACGCTCTCTGGCTGATTCTTTCCTATTCCCGCGTTCATGAAAATTGCCCTCGACGCTATGGGCGGCGACTTTGCTCCCCAGGCTGCCGTGGCCGGTGCTGTGCTGGCTGCCCAGCGCTTGGCCGGCAAAGCCCAAGTGGTACTTATCGGCACCGAAGCTGAGGTACGGCCTCTCCTGCAACAGTATGGCCCCGCTGCCGCGGCGCTAGAGCTTGTATTCTCGACCCAGGTTATCGAGATGGGCGAGCACCCGGCCAAGGCTTTCCAGCAAAAGCAGGACAGTAGTATTGCCGTTGGCTATCGTTTGCTGCATAGCGGCGAAATTGATGCCTTTTGCTCGGCTGGCAACACAGGTGCCATGCTGGTAGGCGCTATGTTCACAGTGCGGCCGGTAGCGGGCGTGCTACGCCCTGCCATTGCCAATTTTGTACCTAAGCTGGCAGGTGGCTACGGCATTCTAGTAGATGCGGGCGCCAACGCCGACTGCAAACCCGAAATGCTGGAGCAGTTTGGTGAGCTTGGCTCGCTGTATGCGCAGTACGTACTCGGCATCGCCCGCCCCAAAGTGGGCCTGATGAGCCTAGGCGAAGAAGAAGGCAAAGGCTCGGCCGTAACCCAAGCAGCGCACCAGCTGTTCAAAGTCAACCCCCACGTACACTTCATAGGCAATATTGAGGGCCGTGACTTGTTTAATGAAAAGGCTGACGTGATTGTGTGCGATGGCTACGTGGGTAACGTGATGCTGAAAATGGCCGAGTCGATGTACGATATCATGGTGACGCGTAACCTAAACGACGAGTTCTTTGATAAAGTAAACTACGAAAGTATCGGGGGCTCGCCTATTCTGGGCATCAACGATAACGCCATTATTGGCCACGGGGTAAGTACACCGCTGGCTATTTGTAATATGCTGATGCAGGGCTACCAAATGGCTCATTCAGGCATCGTAGACCAAATCAAAGACTCTTTCAAGTCCTAACTCGAAAAAGCCGGACCTAGGGCCAGGCTTTTTGCGTTTGGGCCGCACCTTTGCGCTCATGAAGATTACCGCCGCCATCACCGGAGTCGGAGGCTACGTGCCCGACTACGTGCTCACCAACCAGGAGCTGGAAAAGCTGGTTGATACCACTGATGAATGGATAACCACGCGCACCGGCATCAAGGAGCGGCGAATTCTGAAGGGTAAGGACCAGGGTAGCTCGGTGATGGGCATTAAGGCGGTGCAGCAACTGCTAGAAAAGACGAATACACGCCCTGAGGAGGTAGACTTACTCATTTGCGCTACCGTCACGCCTGATATGCTGTTTCCGGCTACGGCTAACATCATTTCCAACGGCTGCGGCATTACCAAGGCGTTCAGCTACGACATGAACGCGGCCTGCTCGAGCTTTCTGTACGCGCTCGCTACGGGCGCACAGTTTATTCAAAGCGGCCTGCACAAGAAGGTTGTTATCGTGGGGGCCGATAAAATGTCGGCCATCGTGGACTACACTGACCGCGCTAACTGCATCCTGTTTGGCGACGGCGCAGCGGCTGTAATGCTGGAACCCAATGTTGAAGGCTATGGCGTGCTCGACCAAGTGCTCTGCACCGATGGTAGCGGCGAAGCTTTTCTGCACCAGAAAGCCGGTGGCAGCCGCCGCCCACCCTCTGCCGAAACTATCGCAAACAAGGAGCACTTCATTTACCAGGAAGGGGCCACAGTCTTCAAGTTTGCGGTAAAAAGCATGGCTGATGTAGCGGCACAGGTAATGACTCGCCAGCAACTCAGCCACGATGATATTGCCTGGCTGGTACCACACCAAGCCAACAAGCGCATCATCGACGCTACGGCCCACCGCATGGGTGTTGGCCCCGAGAAGGTAATGCTTAACATTCAGCGCTATGGCAACACTACTAGCGCTACTATCCCCTTGTGCTTATGGGATTTTGAGAAGCAGCTTCACAAGGGCGACAACCTCATTCTCGCTGCTTTTGGGGGTGGCTTTACCTGGGGCGCTATGCACGTCAAATGGGCGTATAACTCTTAAACGGTTATGAGTTACAGGTTGTGAGTCATGAGTTTTCTAAGTTTACTCTTCTCACAACTTTCCTAGCTCATAATTCATAACTTTTAACTCACAACTATCTACCATGGCATCCACCGCCGACTTCCGTAACGGGCTCGTTCTTAACTACAATAATGAGCTGCACGTTATCACTGATTTCCAACACGTAAAGCCAGGTAAAGGCCCTGCATTTGTACGCACAAAGATGCGTAACATCAAAACGGGGCGCACTATCGACAACACCTTTAACGCTGGCGTGAAAGTGGAAACGGCTCGCGTGGAGCAACGCCCTCACCAGTTCTTATTTAAGGACGACTACGGCTACACGTTCATGAACAAGGACGACTTTGAGCAGGTAGTACTACCCGAGGCGATGGTGCCCTTCGCTGACCTCATGAAGGAAGGCCAGGATGTTACCATCCTGTTCCACGCCGAAACCGAGCAGCCCCTAACGGCCGAACTGCCTACTACCGTTGACCTAGTAGTAACTTACACCGAGCCTGGCCTGCGCGGCGATACTGCCACCAACACGCTCAAGCCTGCCACGGTAGAAACCGGGGCTCGCATTCAAGTACCGCTATTTATTGAGCAGGACACCAAAATCCGCATCAAAACTAGCGATTACTCTTACGTAGAGCGCGTTAAGTAAGGTTGTAGCGCGAAGAACTTCTTCGCGTCGCGTCTGCTCAGCAACCAGTCGCGAAGTAATCCTTCGCGCTACACCCCACCTTCCGATGTCGAAAGAATCTACCAAAAACCAGCCGAAAAAAGACGCTGCCATGAAAGCCAAAGAACTCCAGGAATTGCTCGATTTTATTGCCAAGTCGGGCCTCAATAAAGTAAATATTGAAACCGAGGAGTTTAAAATCTCGGTGCAGCGCGAGCCATCCACTAAGCAAGTGGTAAGCATGAGCGCCGCTCCTGCAGCTGCTCCAGCTCCGCAGCCGGCTGCTGCCCCACTGCCTGCAGCTCCTACCCCATCGGCGGCAGTAGCTGCTCCTGCTGCTGCATCAGCTGCCAGCCATACTCCGCTCAAGTCGCCCATGATTGGCACGTTTTACCGCAGCAGCGGCCCCGACGCGCCAGTTTTTGTACAGGTAGGTGATATGGTAGAGAAAGGCCAGGTTATCTGCATCATCGAGGCGATGAAGCTATTCAACGAGATTGAAGCTGAGCAAAGCGGCCGTATCGTAAAGGTGCTTGTAGAAAACGCTACGCCAGTTGAGTACGACCAGCCGCTGTTCCTGATAGAGTAACCGGTTTAGAACTTAAAAGTAAGAGCTTAGAGCTTAGATTCTTGGTAGTGCTTTTGCGGCTGCCAAATCTGAGTTCTAAGCTCTCATTGCTAAGCTCCCACCCTCAATATCTAAGCTCTAACATCTAAGCTCTTCAAAACCTGTGTTTAATAAAATCCTGATTGCCAACCGGGGCGAAATTGCCCTGCGCGTTATCCGTACCTGCCGCGAAATGGGTATCAAAACGGTGGCCGTATACTCGACTGCCGACAAGGAGAGCCTACACGTGCGCTTTGCCGATGAGGCGGTGTGCATTGGACCGCCCGCCAGCAGCCAGAGCTACCTCAACATCCCGACGCTCATCGCAGCAGCTGAGATAACTAACGCCGACGCTATTCACCCTGGCTATGGCTTTTTGAGCGAAAATGCGGAATTTTCGCGCATCTGCGCCGAAAATGGTATCAAGTTTATCGGCGCATCGCCCGAGATGATAAACCGCATGGGTGATAAGGCCTCGGCCAAAGCAACCATGATTGAGGCCGGTGTACCCGTTGTGCCGGGCTCGGTAGGCCTTCTCGAATCGGTGGAGCAGGGTAAGATAGTAGCGGCTGAGATTGTGTACCCCGTTATCTTGAAAGCTACGGCTGGAGGCGGCGGGCGCGGCATGCGCATTATTAACTCAGAAGATGAGTTTCAGAAAGCTTGGGACGATGCTCGCACCGAAGCCAAGGCTGCTTTCGGCAACGATGGCGTGTACCTAGAGAAGTTTGTGGTGGAGCCCCGCCACATCGAGATTCAGGTTGTTGGTGACCAGTACGGCCACGTATGCCACCTCTCGGAGCGCGACTGCTCTATTCAGCGCCGCCACCAGAAGCTGGTGGAGGAAGCCCCCTCGCCTTTCATGACCGACGACCTACGCGAACGCATGGGCGCCGCGGCCATCGCAGGAGCTTCGGCTATTGGTTACGAGGGCGTAGGTACTATCGAGTTCCTAGTCGATGCCAACCGCGATTTCTACTTCATGGAAATGAATACCCGCATCCAGGTCGAGCACCCGGTAACCGAGGAAATCATTAACTACGACCTTATTAAGGAGCAGATAAAAGTAGCAGCAGGCATCCCGATTTCGGGCAAAAACTACTTCCCCAAAATGCACGCGATGGAGTGCCGCATCAATGCGGAGGACCCACGCAATGGCTTCCGGCCCGCGCCGGGCCGCATTACTACGCTGCACATTCCGGGTGGCCATGGCGTACGCGTCGACACGCACGTGTATGCAGGCTACCAGATTCCTCCTAACTACGACTCCATGATTGCTAAGCTCATCACCGTGGCCCAGACCCGGGAAGAGTGCATCGTGAAGATGAAGCGCGCCCTGAGCGAGTTTGTGGTAGAGGGAGTGAAAACGACTATTCCTTTCCACTTGGCCCTGATGGACAGCGAAGACTTCCAAGCTGGCAACTTTACAACTAAGTTTTTGGAGTCGTTTGATTTCTCTGTAGTATAAGCTGTTAGCGATTCTATCACAAAAGCGCTTCGATTTGATTATCGAAGCGCTTTTGCTTTACTAAACGCTTCCATCTTTGCTTCACTTATTTTACTAGTGCCTCCTACCACACGATGAAAGCAATCTTATTAGGTACCCTAGGGCTTGCAATTAGCTTGCTTACTGGCTGTGCAGAGTCTTGCAACGGCCACATTGAAAGCACGGTGCTCTACTTTGCAGAAAGCCCAACCCACCAAGGCCAGCTTGTGTATGCCAACGTACTCAATAAGCCCGACCTAGGTGTGCAGCACACGCTGATGCGCGAGGATAAAGAGTATGGCACCTTCGGCAACGTCGTCATTATTGAAGACCCGCAGAATAAATTTAAGGGCAGACGTAGCGTCTGCTTCGACGAGTTTACCGCGCGGCCTAAGCCCAGCAATGCGCGCTTAGACGAAGGTGATATTCCGCGCATAGAGATACTCAAGTAGAGTGGCTACTCGCGTGAGCGCCGCCGCGGCAGCGTCAGTAGCAATATCAAGAACACACTGAACCCTAGGCTATACCACGTAATAATGGGCAGCCCACGGTAATACTGCATTTGGGGGGCGTAGTGCCCAAGCAGGCTGAGGCCAGAAAACAAAATGCTACCTAGGGCCAGTAGCGCCAAGATGGTGCGGCTCACTAGCTCATCGGCCTTGCGCAGCAGGCTGGTGTAGCCGCTCAGCTCCACCTTCACCCGCAGGTCGCCCTTGCTGACCTTGCGCATAATCTGGCGCAGGTCGACGGGCAGGGTTTGGAGCAGCGCCAAGAGCTGGGTCCCAGTGTACTCGGCTTCGCTGAGGATATTCTCGGTTGAATACTGCTCACGAATGATTTTGGCCCCGTAGGGACGCACAAACTCAAACGTGTTAAAGTTGGGATGCAGCACCTTGCCGATACCTTCTAGGATAACCAAGGCACGCAGAATGAGAAACACGGCACCCGGCACTTGCAGCTTATAGCGGTAAATAATGCCTTGCAGCGAATCAGCCAGGTCACTCATGCTCATGTCTTTGACATCGAGCACGGCAAAGTCTTCGATAAGTAGCCCTAGGTCAGCCTCGAAAGCGCGCATGTCGGGAATGTCGCTGCTGAGGGCGAGTCGCCGAAAATTGAGCGCCATGCTACGAGCATCTTGCCGGGCCATACCGATGAAGACACCCGCAAAAGCATACTTCTGCTGCTTGGTGAGCTTGCCCACCATCCCGAAATCGATGAGCACGAGCGTACCATCGGGGCGCACAAGCACGTTGCCGGGGTGCGGGTCGGCGTGGAAAAACCCGAACTCAAATATCTGAGTCAGGTAGATATCCATGCCCGTTTCGGCCACAGTTTCGGGGCTAAGCCCCCAAGCTAGCAGCTGTGCTTTATCGGTTATTTTACAACCATTCACGAACTCAATAACCAGTACTTTACTGGTACTCAGCTCGCGGTAAGCCTTCGGAATATAGAAGGTGGCATAGCTTTCATAGAGCTTACGCAGCTGCTCCATGGCGCGCGCCTCGGAGGTATAGTCGAGCTCTTTGGTCATACTGCGCTCGAAGGCATCGACCACGTCCTGCGGATTGGTGAGGCCCTGGTTGCGCAGGAAGCCACCGGTGAGGCGCACCAGTTCGTGCAGCAGGCGCAGGTCACCCTCGACCTTGTCGCGCACGCCGGGGCGCTGAATTTTGACCACCACTTCCTCGCCGCCGTGCAGCCGGGCACGGTGCACCTGCCCAATGCTGGCCGAGCCGATGGGCACATCATCAAACTCAACGAACACCTCGGCCAGCGGGCGACCTAGCTCCTGCTCGATGAGCAGGCGGGCCTCCTCCACGGGGAAGGGCGGCACATTACTCTGAAGCTTCTCAAACTCGTCGATAAGGGCTTCGGGTAGCAAGTCGGCCCGGTTGCTCAGGGCTTGGGCTAGTTTAATAAAAGTCGGCCCTAGCTCCTCAATAATGAGGCGGATGCGCTCCCAACGCGTGGTTTCGAACACCGGGCGCTCGTCTTCCTCGAGCCAGCGCAGGCGGCGCTTTTGGCTCACCAACCGGCGCAGGGGCGTGTTCGTAACGACGTCTTCGAAGCCGTAGCGCAATAGAACTTCGGCCACCTGACGAATGCGGGTGAGATTGGAGAGCGTGTTCTTAAAAATCACGAAGTGAAGGTACTAAATCAACGGGCCTAGGTGCAGGCCTAGCCTACCCTAGTGGCATAGCTTACGTAAGTAAACATATGAGGCATAGCTTTTGCTCAAAGCTACGCCCTTCCACTCTGCGCTATCTTTTCCCTCCCACCCGCTTGCACCATGACTCACCACTTACACTTATTGGTCGAGCAACTCGACCGTGCCACCGAAAATGCTCTAGCAGCGGCCGAAGCCCTAGGTTCTCGCGCCTATGTAGCGCCGGTACCCGGGCAATGGGCCGCGGCCCAAGTTATCCATCACCTGCTCACGGCGGAGCAACGCATTGTGCAGGCCCTGCAAAAGTCCTTAGCTATCAGCCCGGATTCTTGGCGGTTGGCTACCCTGAAAAATCGGCTGCGGAGCACCTTACTGCGGATGGCTTTGCGTCTACCGGGCCTCAAGTTTAAGGTGCCTCCAACGCTGCCCCCACCCCCGGCTCCCGAAACTATCGCGCCTTTGGCTACCCTCCGTCAGCAATGGAACAGCATTCGCCGCCAGCTAGAGCAGGTGCTAAACGAGTTTCCGGGTAATAAATTAAACCACACCGTATTTCGCCACCCTAGGGCAGGGTGGCTCACAGTGGGCCAAACCGTCACTTCCATTCTCGACCATACGCTGCACCATCAGCAGCAGCTCAACCGCATCGGCAAGGTATTGAAGAGCTAGATTTCCGGCTGCTTATCTTCCTCTTTTAGCACCGCTGCCAGTTCGGACGGGGGCACGGTAAGCTTGCGACGAGCTAGGTCGAGCCAGGCACCATCTACGGTGACGGTAGCCGCCACGCGGCCATCGGCTTTGTAAATAGTATGTTCGATAGTCCAGCGCGCGCCGTCGGGCGTGCCGCCCACTACGCGGCCTTCGACCCGAATTTGCTCGCCTGCGTTGATTTCTTTAAGATACTTGGTTTCCTCTCGAAAGAGGATAGGGCCAATCTGCAGTTGGGCAAAGCGCTTGACATCAAAGCCGTGGCTAGCCAACCAATGCACCCGCTGGTCGGCGGCAAAGTCGGCGTAGGCCGAGTGGCGCATGTGCCCATTGGGGTCTAGCTCGGCCCAGCGCACAGTGTAGGTTTGGGAATGCGGCATAGTGAAACTACTGAGAGGGAAACACGAAAAGTAAACCAGCGCTGCCCACCTAGGTTACGCCTGAGAAGTGTCAGCGCCGATTTATTACATTTGGCTTTACTTCTTAGACTCTATAACATGCTGGTTGACGTGCGATTACTGCTAAAATTGGCTTTCGTGCTGGTCCTATCCCCAGCGGCAGTTTTTGCCCAGGGCGATTCGACCGTTGTGAAGCTCCACCAGAACGGTGCGCCCGGCTTCAAAAACCGGCGCAATGAACCGGAGAAAGGCACAGCTACTATAAGCAACGTTCACAGCCCCTCCATCACCGTCTTTTTGCCACCCAAAGGGAAAGCTACGGGGGCAGCAGTGGTTATATGTCCGGGTGGCGGCCATGTCCGGCTGGTAGTAAAGTCGGAAGGCTACGCCCCTGCGAAGTATTTTACGAGCATGGGGGTTGCGGCCATTGTACTCAAGTACCGCTTAGGACGCGACACGCTTTCGCCCTACAAAATCGAGGAGCACGCGCGGCAAGACGGCAACCGCGCGATGCGACTGGTGAGGGAGCACGCCGCCGAGTGGGCCATCGACCCAAACCGCATTGGCATGATGGGATTTTCGGCCGGTGGGGAGGTCGTGAACATGGTGGCTTACGACAACGCTAATCCGGGCCCTAAACTGAATGACGCGACTGACAAAATCAGCTCCCTGCCAAACTTTGTGATACAAGTTTATCCGGGCCCACTGTTTGTTCCTGATAAAATCGCAAAGAATGCGCCGCCGGCCTTCCTGGTGGTGGCCAATGACGATGCCTGCTGCTCCACCCCCATCGTTAAGCTCCTAAACGCTTACCGCGAAGCTGGCGCCTCAGTAGAAACCCACTTATACGCCAAGGGCGACCACGCCTTTAACATGGGGTATCGGGCTAAATTCTTAGGTCTAAAATCGTGGCCGCAGCAGCTAACCAACTGGTTTATTGACAACAACTACTTCAAGCCGTAAGCGCCACAGGCTACGTAGCAGCTGCCCAGTTGCTAGCAGGACAGCTGCACTTGAGCTTACAGCAGGTAGAATAGAACGTGAATAAGCGGCGTGGCTTTAGGCAGCGTCTGGCTCGAAGCCCCCTACTAGCGTCAGGCGCACTAAGTATTGATTGTTATCGTCGGTGCCTAGAAAATCAACTTCATACCCGGCCTCACGAGCGGCATCTTCGAGAAGCGACGCATCGATGAACAGCCAAGGAAAGGTGTCCCCTACTTGGTCTTTGTAGCGAAAAGTGTATTCGACTTCGCCGTAGTAAGGACCATTGAGGTTAAGTACTAGTGCGCCATCCTCATCTTCGTAGAGGTAGCTGATATCGGAAGAGGTGGCCAAAATCTGGCCATCGGGCGCGAGCAAGGTGCGGGCGTGCACCAAGAACTTGTCAAGGCCTTCGAGCGTGCCAGCGAGACCTAGGCCGTTCATGAGCATCAGAATGGTATCGTAGGGCCGCTCCTGCGGGCCGCGGGGCGCTAGTATGTCGTGCAGTGCTACTTCACGCACGCCGCGGGCCTGCATCACCTGCACGGCGCCAGCCGACTGGTCGATGGCCCGCACATCGGTAAAGCCTCGGCTTTGCAGTTCTAATGAATGGCAGCCAGCGCCAGCGCCTAGGTCAAGCACGCGGCCTCGGCATTCATCAAGCGCCTGGCGCTCTAACTCGGGCATGGCGAGCAAGGTGCGGAAAAAATAGGCAGCTGGTAGTGGCTCATCGTCGGCCACGTTGCAATGCACTGTGAGCGCAGCCTTGAGCTGGCCCTGTTGGTAGTCGAGCAGGGCTTGGCCGAGAAGGTCAGGAGGGGAAGTAGACATATAAGGAGGGCAACTAAGCCGGACGAATAGCCAGCAAGGGCATTTAAACGTAAACAGCGCCAAGCCGGGCGGCAAAGGTCCGGCTGTTCGGTCTTTTTCTCTCCCCTATGGCTGCTAATCTCAAAAAAGGCCAGCTTCCCACCAAAATTTGTGCTACTTGCGGCCTCCCATTTGAATACCGTAAGAAGTGGCGCAACAACTGGGAAGCCGTGAAATATTGCAGCGAAAAATGCCAGCGCAACAAAAAAGAAGCGGCTGCTGCGTAAGTACTAAGCAGCAACTTCGCTGGTCTGGCTTCTCCCTACCGGTCTTTCCTCTCACACCTTCAAAAATTAAGTAGCTAACGCATTGCAGCTACCACACCCAGCATGGCTTCCAATCTTGATTATCTCGACCCCACGCTCCAACCACTGGTTGACAAAGTAGAGGCCTACCTCGTGGCCAAAGAGGACTTGCGCAAACTCACTATTGCCGACCGCAACGAGCCCGTGCACGATGCCGAAGCCGAGCAGTCAGCCGCGCAGTTTGAGCAGCGCCCACCTACTGGTTCTTTTGACCAGCACCACGATGAACTAGTGCAGCAGCGCCAGGATGCGCTCGACGACCTACACCGTCTCGAAGCCGAAATCTTGCAGCTCCTGCCTACCCGCGACGAATGGGTTAAAGTAAACCTAGGCTACGGCCCCAGCCGCGTAGGCGCTTGGCGCGTGCCCAATGCCGAAGGTGCCAAAGAAGAACACTACGAGATTCGGGTGGTGTTCTAAAAGGAATTATGAATTAAAAATTAGGAGTTATGAATTGACCTATCTAAGCAAGGCAATTCATAACTCCTAATTTTTAATTCATAATTCCTTTTAGTGTCCCGAGTCCCAGTCGTAGCCTAGTTCGGCCCAGTAGTCGGCGGGGCGCTCGTCGGCGAAGGAGATGGTGCCGATACGCTTGAGATGTTTGATGCCGTATTTGAGCGGCGTGACTAGGCGAAGGGGTGCGCCGTGCGCTAGGCTTAGGGGTTCACCGTTTATTTCGTAGCAGAGCAGCGTCTGGGGGTGAATGGCGCTGTGCATGTCGAGGCCCACGTAGTATCCTTCGTCGGGTGTCACAACGCTCACATAGGGGGCCAGGTCAGCGGGTGGGTTAGCACTGTCTTTCAGGGGCTGGCCGCTACGGCTGGCTAGAGGGTACTTGGCCAAGAAATCGGCGAAGCGCGCGCCGGCCCAGTTCACCACAATGCTCCACCCCTCGATGCACTTGAGTTCGGTATTCATTTCGACGCGGGGCAGCGCCTTGATGTCGGCTAGGGTAAATTGCTGAGCGGGGCCGCCGCCGTAGGGCTGCACCACCATGCGCCAAGCTTCTAGGTCGATGGCCGATTTTAAGCCCTCGCGGCCGTTAGTGCGTACTTGCTTTACGGCTTGGCTATTAGGGAACTCGCGGGCCAACCGTGTTTCGCGGAAGTAAGAGGCTGAGAGGCGGCCGTTGGTATCGAGTACTCGCCGGAAGGGCAGCGGGGTGCCCTCTGCATCGGGCCGCTGCAGCAGGTAGCGCCAGCCCAGCACGCCACCCAGCGCCGCCAACCCGCCCACAATAAACGAGCGCCGCGTGCGCCGCGCCGCCTCCTGCCGCAACGGCGAGTCGGGGGGCAACGCGAGGTTTTCACCATCGGGCGACTGGTGCGGGGGGATGGGGTTTTCGGGGGCGGAAGTGGGATGCATACAATTCTGATTCGGGACCCTAGGTAAATACAACCAAGGGACAGCTATTGGTTTCCGGCAGCTTCGGAATGCCGCTGGGGATTGGCGGGGGCTGCTGCGCCTGCCGCCACTGGCACGTCTTCAACCTCAAAGCCGGCCACCATCGAGCGGAAGTTATTCCAGCCCGCGCGCACCACTTGGGCCACGTGCACTACGAAAAACAACACGTAGCCAATGGTAAGCACAAAGTGCTCGACGCGAGCCGCTTCGTAGCCACCTAGCAGCCGCGTGAGCCAGCCAAACTGCACCGGCTTGTAAATGGCTAAGCCCGTGAGCAGCGAGCCTAGGCCCATCAGGATAACGGCGGTGTAGGCAATGCGCTGGGCACCATTATACTTGCGCACAGGCGGCGCGGTCTTGCGCAGCCCTAGGTCGTGTAGCGTCACCTGCCAGGCTTCCCGGAAGGAATCACGGTTGGGCAGCAGGTAGCGCCACTCACCCGAGAAGAACGTGTAGAGCACATACAGCAGGCCATTCAGGAAGAAAACCCACATCAGCAGGAAGTGCCACGACATGCCTTGCGCCAGCTTGTGGTCGAGGTGAAAAGCCTGGTAAAACGACTGCGGAAAGAACTTAAACAGCGTAGTATTACCCCAGCCGAGGCGGTATACATCGTTAGCCCAGTATATCCACAAGCCGCTCCAAATCATGAGGGCCAGCACCGGAAAGTTCAGCCAGTGAAACCACCGAATGGCCAGCGGGTGCTTCTCAACAAGTTGCTTCATATGGGGCAATTACTCCAAAAGCCTAGGGCTCGGTTTTACTTTATCTTTTGCACGCGCAGGTAATCGAGCATAGCTTGGTTCACGGTGCCGTTCATGTTGGTGTTGGCTGGCTCGTAAGCCAACGTGAACTGGTGCGTGCCCTTGGGCAGCTGCACCAGCACGGCATTGGTATAGCCCCAGTTCGACCACTCATCCACCCCTCTCTGCGGCAGCACTATAGTACCTAGGGCCTTATTGCCCAACCGCAGGGTGCGGATGCCACACTTATTGTTCGTATTAATGGGGCCGTTGCCATTAGCGTAGCGAAAATCCACGGCGTACAGTCCAGCTTCTGGCACTGTAACAGGAATGGTGAGCGTGCGGTTCTTAGTAGTGCTTATTTCGACAAAGCCCTGGCCAGAATAGCCTTTGTAAGGCTGCGTAGCCTTGGGGGCAACGGTTTCGAGCTGTATCTGATGTTCTAATTTCTCTCCATTGAAGACCAGCGGCTCACTGGCAAAAGATTCCTGCCCTTGACTGTTGACCGCAACCACTTGATATTCGGCGTACTCCTTATTTCCCACTACACCAGACACCGCATTAGTAGAAGTGGTTGTAGTAAGCAAGTGACCGTTTTTTAATACTCGATAAGCCTGAGCATTTTTGACTGGCTCCCATTGCAGAAAATTATTATACCCTAGGTAAACCGTTACAATGGGTGTTTCGGGCGCGAAAGCATTGACTACTTTATTCACCGGCGCGGCGGCCGGCGCTTGGCTGCTGAGCACGATGCGCAGCGCGTGGCGCCCAGTCAGCGTGGCGGGCACGGCCGCCCCCGTCAGCGGCTGGCCATCCAGAGTAATAGCTTGAATAACGTTGCCAAACCCCTGCAAGTCAATATCCAATACCGCTTGGCGGTACTTGAAGTTGGTTAGCTTACGGTTGCCTTGGAAGGCTTGTGGCACGAAGGGCCGGAAGACCAGCCGTTCAGCCTCGTACTGCATACCAAACAGAATTTTATATACCAGGCTCAGGCTACCCGAGAGGCTCCAGAGCATGTTGCTGCTGTTAATCTGGGTGCCGGCGTAGTCACCGTTCTGCGCCACAAAATTTTCCTTGTTGGTCAGAAACAACGCCGCGGGACGGTAGATGGCCGCCATACTCTCCGTAAGCGAGGCTTCATTACCGGCCTTAGCGGCGGCCAGTGCCCAGTAGCTCTGCACAAAGGGCCACACCGCATTATTGTGATAAGGTGGGATGCCGGGTATCTGCGGGTAGATGCACGGAACACCAAAATCGGTAATGGGTGTGCGGGCCACTACGGTCTTGGCACGCGCCTCGTCGGCCACGCCAAACAGTACGCTCAGCGCCTCGCCTAGGGCCTCGGCGCGGGGCGACAGCGTAAGGTAGTTGCGGCCGTAGAGGTACTGGCCGTAGTAGCCGGCGCTCTCCTGCCACAGGTGCTGGTTTATGCCGGCTTTGATGGTGGCTGCAGCCTGCTCGTGCTGGGCGGCTACGGTGGGCTCACCCAACTGGCGAGCCATAAGAGCCAGCACCGTGTTCGCCTGGAAATGCACAGCGTTGGTACCTAGATTCTCACTTTGGTAGATATCGACTGGCTGCATCCAGCGCGGGCACGTCTGCTCGCGCCAGTCCAGAAAAGACGACTCGCCGCGCACCAAGCCCGTAGCCGAGTCGTAGGCATTGGCCATGTCGTCAGCAATCGACTGCTTTATAATGGGGTACACCCTGCGTAGCCACGCTTCGTCGCCAGTCACCTTATAGATTTCCCAGGCAGCTACTGCCCAAATCATGCGGTCGGTCGAGCACGGGTAGGCGCCGCCCGTGCCAGTGTCCTGAATGATGCGACCCTCGGCCGACACCTTGCGCAACAGGCTGTTCATAGCCACCTTAGGTTGCAAGGCCGCCTGCGCCAAGATGATGGAATAGCTGATGTCGCGCGTCCATACCCCTGCCCATTCTTTGCCGGTGCGGAAGGTACTGTCGGGCTCTACGGCCCGGCGCGCCTCCTCCAAACCTAGGTTATAGAGCGCGTCTTCCAGCACGTGGCCCGAGCTGTACTGCGGAAAATCAGTGGTATTAATGCTCTGCTTCCAGCTGGCAGCCGTGGTTTTAGCCGCCGTAGGCGTATTGAGCGTCAGCGTCACTTCGTAGATGCCGTCGCCATCGGGGTCGTGCATTTCTAGCTCGGGCTTATTGACTAAGTTGTCAAAATCCCAACTCAGCGGCGCCACACTGCCCGCCACAAATACGTGCTTGAAATCCTGTTTGTATAGCTTATCGCCCTTGTAGGTGGTGTAGTAGCCCTGCTTCTTAAAAGCATCGAGCACCGGGCGCATGTCTAGCCTGATTTTTAACTGCGTACTAGGCGTCAAGTACACGTCGTTCGGCACGGGCCTAGGGTCCACGTAGCGCTGCCCAAACACGATGACTGGCGTTTCGAGCACGCCGCCACCTGCCCTAGGTACCGCCAAGAACAGATTATCTTGGCCAACGGGCAGCTCGTTGTCTTTGCCATTGATGCTAAACTTGAACATCACTTGCGGGCTTACAAACGCATTGGCCGAACTCTGGTAAGTTGAGGTGAGCTCGGTAGCCGACAGGGCGCGGGCGTGATAATGGCCCTGCACCACGCTATCGGAGTAAATGCTGTAGGCTTTCGACTGCCACAAGAGGCGGGCCGCGGGCGCAGTTGGGTTGGACATAGACACGGCTCCAGTCGCGGCAGTCGGCTTAGGAGTTTGGCAAGAAGCAAGCATGAGGCTGCCAGCTAGTGCGCTGGCCGGAATCCATAAATAGTTCATACAGGGCAGCTACCGCGCTACGGCAGCCTAGGTGGGATGGAAGCACGAAAGTAGGGGCATGAAAAAAGACCTGCTCCATGGGAGCAGGTCTTTCCAACCAAAACACCTTAAAAACTATTCTTTCACGCAGGTAGAACAACTCAGCAGACAAAAGATTCCAGCTTTCCTACAAAATCTTCTACTATACTTAGCAACCCCTTCATTCTTAAAATATTGCGCTTTCACGCGAGTTTGCTTTTTTGAATTTTAGGGCCCTAGGGTAGTAATACGGGTACTTATGGTAGCCTTCGCACACAAAAAAGATGTCCATAAGACATCCTTCTTTGCATTTGTTGCTAGGCGACAAAACTGTTAGCCGTTCCTCATCCACCTACGGGCAGTTCAAACAAACTCACAGTTGCGTTATGGTAGTGAGCTGGCAAGCCTACTGTATCGGTGAGGGCATCCAGCCCGAGGTAGGTAAATCCGCACGCTGTATAATGCGCGATAAGCCCGTGGTTTTCGCCTATGGTGTCTAGGCGCACATAGCGTTTCTGCTTTTGCTGGGCGTACTCTTTAGCCCACTGCACAATGGTGGCAACGAACCCCTGCCCCCGAAAATCGGGGTTGGTAGCAATGCGATGGATATACAAAGCCGGGTCAGCATTTCTGGCGCCCCAAATCTGCGGGTCGTCAAACGTGATGGCCCATACGCAGGCAATCGTATTGCCCACCAGGAGTTTCCACTGGCGGCCTTCGGCCAACTCCTGCTCTACTAGCCCTCGCTCAAAATCGGGCCATACGACGGTGGCTTTGGCGTTAGCAGCTTGGTACGCCGAGGCTAGGCGATAAAGCCGGAAAATCTCGTCAATGTCTGCTGGAGTACTGCGCAGTAGCTGTGTGGCGGGAGAAGAACTAACCATGTGGGTAGGTAAGACAGAAGTAAAGCTGTGGAGCAACTAAAAAAGCAAAGCGCCCGCCACCCCTTAAAACGGGATAACGGGCGCAAATTACTTTACCAATTGCCTGGTAGGTCGTGGTTACACGTCTAGCTTGGCGTACTTGGCATTCTGCTCGATGAAGTCGCGGCGCGGGGCCACTTCGTCACCCATCAGCATCGAGAACAGGTGGTCGGCCTCAGCGGCTGAGTCTACCGACACTTGCTTGAGCGAGCGGGTAGCAGGCTGCATGGTAGTCGTCCAGAGCTGCTCGGCGTTCATTTCACCTAGACCCTTGTAGCGCTGCACGTTCACGGTTTCGGGGCGGCCACGGCCAAGCTCCTCGGTGGCGGCAGCGCGGTCGTCCTCGGTCCAGCAGTAGCGCTCTTCTTTGCCACGCTTCACGAGGTAAAGCGGCGGCAGGGCGATGTAGATGTGTCCTTGGTCCACTAGCTGACGCATGTAGCGGAAGAAGAACGTGAGGATGAGCGTACGGATGTGCGAGCCGTCAATATCAGCATCGGTCATGATGATGATTTTGTGGTAGCGCAGCTTGTCGAAGTTCAGCGGACCAGTCTCGTTGCCTTCGTCATCGGTGCCGAATGCCAGCGACTTGCGCTCGTTGAACGTGACACCTAGGGCGGTAATCATGTTCTTGATTTCCTCGTTCTCCAGGATTTTGTGCTCCTGGGCCTTCTCCACATTCAGGATTTTACCACGCAGCGGCAGAATGGCCTGGAATGCCCGGTTACGGCCCATTTTGGCGGTACCACCGGCCGAGTCACCTTCGACAAGGTACAGTTCGCACACCTCAGGGTTCGAGTCGGAGCAGTCGGCGAGCTTGCCAGGCAGGGAGTTAGAGCCCAGCACGTTTTTGCGCTGCACCATGTCCTTGGCCTTGCGGGCGGCAATGCGGGCCTTAGCGGCCAGTATCACCTTGTCCATGATGCGGTTGGCCTGGTTAGGGTTTTCCTCCAGGTACTGCGTCAGGATTTCGCCCACTACGGTGTTCACCGCGCCGCTCACTTCTGAGTTGCCGAGTTTGGTTTTGGTCTGGCCTTCGAACTGTGGCTCCTGCACCTTCACCGAAATAACGGCGGTGAGGCCTTCGCGGAAGTCGTCACCGGTGATTTCTACCTTGGCTTTCTCAAACAGCTGCTTCTTGTCGCCATACGCCTTCAGCACCCGTGTCACGGCCGAGCGGAAGCCGCCCACGTGCGTGCCACCTTCGATAGTGTTGATGTTGTTGACGTACGAATAGACGTTTTCCTGGTACGAAGTATTGTACTGCAACGCCACTTCTACGGGCGTGCCGCCTTTCTCGCTTTCCACATAGATGGGTTCAGCGAGCAGCGAAGGCCGCTCAGTACCATCTAGGTACTGCACGAAGTCGCGCAAGCCACCTTCCGAATAAAACTCTTCGTAGCGGAAGCCTTCGGCATCGACGTGGCCAATGGCCGCGTCGCCCACTGGCTTCTCGCGGCGGTCAGTCAGCGTAATACGGATGCCTTTGTTCAGGAACGACAAATCGCGCAGGCGGCCAGCGATAGTGGCGTAGCGATACTCAGTGTCGGCAAAAATGGTGGGGTCAGGTAAGAACTGCACCTGCGTGCCGTGCTCCTCCGTGTCACCTATCTCCTTCACCGGGTAGAGCGGATGGCCAATGCTGTACTCTTGCTCATACACGTGGCCCTTGCGGCGCACCGTCACCTTTAGCTCGGTGCTGAGTGCGTTTACGCAGCTCACGCCTACGCCGTGCAAGCCACCCGATACCTTGTACGAGTCCTTGTCAAACTTACCGCCGGCGTGCAGCACGGTCAGCACTACTTCGAGGGCCGAGCGGCCTTCCTTAGCGTGCCAATCAACGGGAATACCCCGGCCATTGTCACGGACGGTAACCGAATTATTTTCGTTAATCGTAACCTGAATTAGGTCACAGTGGCCCGCCAGTGCTTCGTCAATGGAGTTATCGACTACCTCCCACACCAAGTGGTGCAGGCCTTTGATACCCGTGTCGCCGATGTACATGCTGGGGCGCTTACGCACCGCCTCCAGCCCTTCCAGCACCTGAATGCTATCGGCCGAGTAGTCGGCGGGGGCTTTCTTTTCTACTACTTCACTCATGCGAGAGAGGGGATTAAACCGACCGGAAATACGGTCAGGAAGAGAACATCCAAAGGTACCGGTTGCATTCCATTTTGCCTATTTTTCGCGAGCTTATTTATCGGTATTTTTAGGCGCAAAAAAAGCCCCTGCCGTAATCAGCAAGGGCTTTTTTTGTAGACTTTATAATTTCACTCGGACCTAAAAAGGCGGTCTCAATTGGTACCGTGCTCCTACAGACGATAGCCCATAATAACTCCTTCTATTGCTTCCATTAACAGGTAATCGACTTACCAGAGCCGTTTTACTTGGGTGCATCTTGGGTAGACTTACGCTATGATTTGGCTGCATTTTTTCAAGTTACGTCCAGCAGCACCAGGCCCTAGGGCTCCAAGGCATCATGCTCATAACCCTTGGCGTAGCCGAGCACCTACTTTTCCTTAACCGTGACTACCTAGCTGCCATCGTTTTAGGCTACGTCGGATGAAGTATCTAGGTCAAGCCCAAGTAGCAAAGGCGTTATAAGCCCTACTAGCACGGCCTGCGTGGCGGCTAGGGCTGGCTCGTCATCCGCAGCCAGTTGTGATACCAACCAGCAGGCCACTAAGCAATAGTACTCCATAAAACAGGTCCAGCGACCGGAACGTCCAGCTACCCACTATTAAGACGGGAGTTACCTAGGCTAGCAGGCACAGCGCGCCCCCCCTTAATGCAGCCAGCGCAGCCACGCGAACCCCTCTTCGGGCAGCACGCGGGGCAGTCCCTCGATTAAGACAACACAGGCAACGCAGGGAAGCAGCAAGTGGAGGTAATCCATATGCGTGGGGAAACAGCAGCGCCCTAGGCAAAAACTTTGTCAATCGCACTGTTCAGGCTATCCACAGAAAAAGCCCCGTGGGTGGTGAAGCTTTTTTGTGGTAGACGTGAAGGGTCAGCTGGGCATATACTTGATGGCCAAGCCTAGTAAGGTACTGATAGTAAAGACTGCTAGCGCGAATTGGTTAGCCCGCCTGCGGCATTGTGGCGATTGGTTGCGGTCATTGGTGAAGATGGGGAAAGCAATTGGAATCATGGCGAAAAGAAGGTAACGTGCGTTAGTTCTATCGCTGACTGAGTTGCTTCATTACAGGGCCTGTGGCTTCACTACTACTGGCGAGGTATTCGGGGTTTGCATGGGGACCAGAATAGTCTAATAAAGCTCGGAGCTAAGTTGCTTGTACCTTGCGTGGATGAAGCCTGCTACGCGCTACTTGCCCTTGTTCATAGTATTGAGCCTGCTGCCGCACTTCGCCTTTGCCCTAGGTGATATTGTAGAGGTGTTTACCAAGGTGGTTATATATGGCGTACTAGGAGTCGTTGGCCTAGTTATTTTGGGCTTAATGGCTATTTTCAATAAAAAGAAGTAGGGCACAACTGTCTACCAAGCGGATGCTATTCGCTTCTCTTTAACCTCCCCCAAGCAGGTCGAACAGCAATAGTAAAACACTCGTTTTGCATTAGCAGCGCTTATCCCCTACTCGCGGGGCTGGCGGGTATACTACTTACAAGCGCGCTGCATCAGCGAAATTTGCCTTAGCAAAAACACTAAATAACCCCAATAGAGCGCTGGCACCCACTTGCTCCATTGTTCTTGGTAGTGTGGCCCACCAATAACCTAGGCCCACATCCAAAGTAGCAACAACACGCCGTGCTCCGCGAGCCGCCCTACTATATTGCCAAGCCGTCTGGCCCATTAGCAGCACGACCACTGCCAGGCAAGCTAGCAGGAAATAGGACTAGTACAGTCAGGAATGGGCTACTAGCGAAAGGAGGAGAATCTCCCATGCAGCGAAGATAGAAGAATCCCCTAGGGAGCAGAACTTTACCGGGCGGCTACTTGATACGTCAGCGCAGCTTGCAGATTTTGCCAGCGTAAGCTGCCTGGCTCCAACAGAAATGGTTGCAGCTGATAGCACGAAACCCCACGGGGAGCGGGGCCTTCCTACGATTACACTACCTTGCTTCTTCCCATTGAAATCTTATACCACGACAGCGGGACAGCGACGTAGCCACTCGTAGGCAGAAGCGACATCCTGAAAAATGACCACCGCGGGACGTGTTACATAAGAAAGTATTTGCTGCATGGTTGTGAGGTTGTGGCGGCTCTCATTGTACACCCAGGCAAAATGAACAACGCCCTGCGCAGCCAAGTAGTTAAAATAGCTCTCTATTGCCCACGGCGCATTTGCTGGCCACTCCCCCACCAAACCACTGTGGTCGCTCAAGACCTTAGTGTAGGTGCGCCCGTGCATGCAGGTGCAGATAGACTCGATGGCCTGCTGAATAGAGACTTCAGTATGCCGGCCAAGCCAACGGGTGTAGAGCCACTCACGGACTGCATCGTGATACACTTCTAAGTCAGAAGTAGCCAACAAGCAACGTAAATCTTCCATACCCACTATACAGAATGGCGAATAATAAGTTATGCATCAGCTTATTATCTGATATATTAGGAATAATCTACCAGTGAGGTATTCAGCATTTGGTGGGGCGGTAACCTAGGCTACGGCGTGTGCCGACGCAATAGATAGCACTCCTAATTGGAAAGAGTACCAGACTTTTCTACATAGCGGGGCATAATGCGAGAATTTACGACTTCCCAGCCCCGACTGTAGAGGTCATTCAGCGCTACCATGCTGTTGATAAGGTGTTCGGCATTGGTAAAATGGCCCTCACCGACCTAGCCCTGTGCTGGCTTGCCATTCGGCTGAGTTGGCTACCCGAGCGGCTGATGGTGTGGGTAGTAAGCTAAGGAACTACTTGCAAGCTGTTACTCGTTATCTGAAAAACAAGTCCGGCATCGGCCCCACATACCGCGCCGGCAACTAAAAAGCCCTGACCTAACCGGTCGGGGCTTTTTAGTTTGTGCTGAATGGCTTCTTAGCTTTCACAATAGTGCAGGCCAGCTGCATATCATTACCAGTATTCTACTTGGCCTAGGTCACTACCGCTGTAGATTGGGCACGATAGCCACGGTAGTGGCGATGTCCAAGTCGCGGACGAAGGTGCTGGGTCCGGGGATGTGTGTTATCACAACCTAGGTCCAATAAACAAAAAAGCCCCTTAACGGGGCTTCTTGTGGGGTTTTCGTGGCCCCAATTGGATTCGAACCAATGACCGGCTACTTAGAAGGTAGCTGCTCTATCCAGCTGAGCTATGGGGTCAAATCCATTAACATGTCGGGGTGGCAGGATTCGAACCTACGACCTCCTGGTCCCAAACCAGGCGCGATACCGGGCTACGCTACACCCCGAAAAAACAACCTAGAAGCTAAAAACCGAGATATGCTAAACCAATAGGGAAAGCATATTTTCTGTTGTTCAGTTTGCTAGTAAAACTCAGCAGAAGGCGGTATCAAGTCCTTCCTTAATTCTGTAATCCGATTGATTGGGACAAATGTACGCGACCCGACGTCTTCAAACCAAATCTATTGGCTTAGCAACGGTATGTTCGCTGCTGTCTCGTGCGGTGCCCTTCCTACTCCAAGTGGCTGACTCCGTGTTGGCGAGCAGCTAAAAACCACTAAACTAAAATTATTAAAAAACTTACCAGAACCCTAGCTTAATATGCTCTTATTGTCCCAACTCGTCTAAAAAAACCATATGCCAGCCGGCTCCACGCCAGCCCGTCAGCACAAAGGTCTGCCCCTCCTGCGGGTTGCTTGCTTCGCCAGCCCCTGCCACAGGCATCACATGTGGCAACCATAAATCCAATAGCTGTTCTTCGTTATTTTCGAGTCTACTCATTGCATTGCGCTGTTGATTAGAGCCTTTAACTCTTATCAGCTTATAATGTTCATACAAAATTCATTTTTTATATTCAATAGTACCTTATATTCTTATAAATGGGCCTACTAAATATAGTAACGACAAGATAAATACAGCAGTTACTAATCCGGGAAAATAGACGAGGCGCTAGGTGTGGTTATAGCTGCTAGTACCTCTTAGTTTGTGGATAGATAGCTATTCGTTGGTAGGTATAAATTGATTGTCCATCATTTCCCTAGGTGCTAACAAACAGTCTTTTTGCGACACAACCAGCATAGAAGCTAGCGCTCAGCTTATTGCGAGCCAGCACAAGGTATTTTCTAACGTAGGAGAGCTTGCTTAGCAGTATCTTCAGCTACTTTTTTAGTGCCCGCTTATGCAAGAAGAGTTTACCGAGCTAGCCTTACCTAGGCAAACTCTTAACACGCTGCGTGAATCTGAAACTACGTTTCGCGCTATTGTTAACTTGGTGCCTGACCTGCTGTGGCGCAACGATGCCCAGGGTAATGCCACGTGGCACAACCAGCGCTGGCTTGACTACACGGGCCAAACGCCGGCCGAAGCCACTGGGTCGGGGTGGCTCCAGGTGGTGCACCCCGACGACCAGGCCCAGTCACTGGCCAATTTTCAACTTGCGCTGGCTACGGGCCAAACACTAAAGCAGGAGCACCGCCTGCGCAATACCAACGGCGAATACCGTTGGTTTCAGATTCGGTCCGAGCCAATACGCGATGAGCAGGGCTGCATCAGCGAGTGGTTTGGTGCGGCCACCGATATCCAAGAGCGCAAGACGCCGGAACTAGCTCTATTGGCGAACCGCGACCTGCTGCAATCAGTGTTTGATACAAGTTTGGCAGCTATGTCGGTACTGGAAGCGGTGCGCGACGAAAAGGGGACACTTAAAGACTTTACGGTTCGCCTGACGAACAAGGAGCTGGAGCGACAAACGGGGCGCACCGACTTAGTCGGCAAGCTCTATGCCGCCGAATACCCTGGCATTCGGCAGGTTGGCTTGTTTGATTTGATGCGGCAAGCGCTGGAGAGCGGCCAGCCAACGGGCATGGAGTATTACTACAGCTTTGAGGGCTTACGCAACTGGTTTTCCTGCCAGTTTGTGAAGCTAGGCGATGGGCTGCTGGCTACCAATCTCGACATCACCGAGCGCAAGCTGGCCGAGCAGGAGCGCACCCTAAACCTACGCCTTCTGGAGCAAGCCGAGCAGGTGGCCGAAATGGGTAGCTGGCACTACGAGCTGGCCACTGGCGCCTTCCGCTGGTCGGTGGGCATGTACGGCTTATTTGGTTTAGCACCGGGTACTCCTGTGTCGCCCGAAACCTATCTCGACTTTGTAATACCCGAAGACCGGCCTATTGCCGAGCGCTTGCTAGGACATCTGCGGGCGGGCTCAGCAGGCTTCGAAAAGACATTGCGCATCCAAGTCGGCGAGCACGTCAAAACACTGCGCCTACGAGCCGTTATGTTCTACGACGACCAAGGGGAGCCTGTACGTATGCAAGGCGTGGACCTGGACATCAGTAAGCTGAAACGGCTCGAAGCAGACAACCTGCACTTGCGCCTAGGTCAACAGCAAGAGCGCATCACGGCCGTATTGGAGGCCCAGGAGGAAGAGCGCCGCCGCATTGCGGAGAGCCTACACAACGGCCTTTGCCAACTGCTTTACGCAACGAAGCTTCAACTCGACCGCCTAGCGCCTACGCCCGAGCAGCCGGCCCGCGCCGAGGCCGCTCATCTACTTTCCGAAGGTATTCGCCAGGCTCGCACTATCTCGCATGAGCTTACTCCTGGCATCATCGCTGAGTTTGGCCTAGAAGCAGCTATAGGCGACATCTGCCAGAATCTTACCAGCCCCACCCTACGCTGGCAGTACATGGTACACATCGACGAGACCTATCCTTTTCCTCAGCTCCTACAGGTAGCCCTGTATCGCTTAGCGCAGGAGTTGGCGCAGAATGTGGCTAAGCACGCGCAGGCCCGCCATGCTACTCTAGAAATTGATATGCTACCCGGTTGGGCGGTATTACGGGTCGAAGACGATGGGCAGGGGTTTGAAATTAGCTTGGCTACCCCTGGCATTGGGCTCAAAACGCTGCGTGACCGCGTAGCGCTATTGGGCGGGCTCGTTTATATCGACGCTACCCCAGGGCAAGGCAGCCAGGTGCAAGTGCGCCTACCCCTACCTAGCCCTTTGCCAGCCTAGTAGCTTTTACCTACCAAGCCTCGGCCAGCTAGGCCAAGATAACTGAGTAAAATTCCTAGAATTTAACGCACCGCCTTCGCGCTCGACGTGTAACGCCCGCATTCTAAGCAATGAGATTCGTTCGTTGTCTGGGGCAGTGGGCATTGTAAATCCAGGTCAAGACGCCTTTATGGGCTCTGACACGGCAGGGACTAACGCAACCTACTTCCTGTCCGATGGCGTGCATTATGCCACTAAGGGGCGGCAGCGCATGGCGCAGGTATTCTACGCACCTGCCTTTCATCGGGCGCGGGCGGGTGAGACAGGCTTTATCATCAACGGCCAAGCCCTCACACACCTACCGCTCCTTCTCAGCCGCTCACGAACGACGCAATACCTACGATTGGACGAATAACGGCGAGTTTACGGCCGACTAATACACGCTCGACGGAGGCATTTTCTACTCTAAGCTCACTGAGAAGCCCCTGCCTGTTGAAGACTTCAACTATGGGCCAGGCAAGGTAGGCGTGCGGGTTGGGGCAGGCGCCAGCAATATGGTTAGCTCGACCCTCTACAACCAAGTAGCCTTTACCACTACGGCGGCTCCAGTCACCACTACCTTATTCCACCTCGACATGCCACCGCTACGATATCCATCTAATAAGGCGGTTACCGCTGGCTTTACCGGTACGCTCGGAGTGGCAACCGCTTGCGCATTGACTTCTTCCGCGATGAGGATGCGGCACAGACGGATGTAGCAGTCGATGGCGTGATTGTCGGGCACTACAGCTGCGAAGGCAGCGCGGGGCCGTCCATGACTTCCTTATCGTCACAGTACCTGCTGGCACACATGGCGGCTTCCGCTTGGCGCAAATACTCGCCAGCGGCAACTACCAATACTTCGTACGGGCTACACTCTACACGGCTTAGCGCTCGCGCAAAAGCTTCCTGGTCTCCTTCAGTAGCTCATGCTGCGCACGGTGTGTCTGGATTTCCTCTTCTAATCCGTCCACGTCGGATTCAGACAGCGGATAGGGCGCGTCTGGCTCAGTGATGCGGGCTTTCACAAATTCCCAGGCCTCAACGAGGTGATGCTTTATATCGGAAATCAAGCTAGACATACGGTAAATCTACTAAAAATACCTTAGCTTTTTTCTGCTTTTGCTAGTCTCACATCAACTTTCTACTCATGCGGTACTATGCTAGTGGACTAGTGAAAACATAAGCCTAGAGCGCAGCCTATCTGCCCACCTAGCACATCAGAAAAGCTCCGGTCTAATGGCCGAGGCTTTTCTGTGGGTAGCTTTGTGCTTGCCACGGCATGAATATTTCGATAATAAATAGTAATTCTCCTTTACAGCTCTGAGAAGGGTAACGATGACGGCTAGGGCAAGCCGTGGTGCTGCGTGGCAGTGCTGGGTGCCGACCTATAATGGGCTACTCCATTCATTTATTTTCTAAGTATTTATAAATCAGATTTCTAATTTCGTGATTACAACCCTTCTTCCTTCCGTAAGTGAAGCCCAAAAGAAACCCGTCAAACACTTAACGTACCAAGACCTTGATATCCTGCACGCTTTGCGTGGCTTCTGCGCATTCTATGTAGTGGTATTCCACGCCAAGTTCATTCTTTGGTGTGGAGGGTCCCAGTACTTGCAAATGCACCCACGAAGCACCTGGAATATATTTGATTATTTCGTATTCAGTCTCGACATGCTCAGTTCGGCAGGTTACGAGATGGTTATTTTCTTCTTCACGCTATCGGGCTTTTTTATCCGCTATGCTCAACTACGTAAACACCGGCAACCCTTAGCATTTTATGTTAATCGTATAGTCCGTGTTTATCCCCCCTACCTGTTTTCAGTACTGCTGGCTTGTGGCGTGTTAGTACTGGCAGCTACACTAGCGCCGCAGGTAATGAGCAGCGACTCCAAACGGGAATTAAGCTCTTCCTTGCAGGAAGCATGGCAGCAACTGTCAGCGTTTAATCTGCGCAATCTGGTGCAGGTATTTACTTTCCAAAAAAATGGCCAGTTATACAATGGGTATAATGAAGTCTATTGGTCACTATTGCCAGAAGCCCTGTTTTATTTAGGGGTGCCTCTGTTTTTCTGGCGCATCAAATGGTACTACTCGCTTTCTGCACTAATCTATGCAGCTAGCTTTCTTAATTACCCGGGTGCAACGTCTAATAATTCGCTAATAGACTACTTCGTCGTCTACAACTTCTATTTCGCGCTTGGGGTAGCCTTATATGATTTAGTGCTACACACTAAATGGCTGGATGTAATGCGAAGGAGCTCCGGCAAGCTTTTAGCACTAGCATGCCTAGTATTATTTGGGATGATACTCGGGACTGCGTTTGCTGATATCAAAATTCTATCCGGGTTGTTTGCCGCCCTGCTGGCATTCCTAAGCATATCAGCCCTGCTAGCTGGCAAAGTATCTCCCCGTAACTGGCTGATTCGTTCAACTCGCTACATTGGCATTCGCAGCTTTTCCCTTTACCTGTACCATTTCCCGCTTCTGATTCTGTGTTATATCGGCTTAGTATGGCTAACTGGTGATTTGGTTTTTTACCAGCGGTACTACTGGTTAGCAGTAGTGCTAGTGACCCTAGTTAGCGTTGGCTTATACAGAGTCACTGAGCGGCTGTCAGTAGAGTTCTTTCGCAAAATGTAGTTACGCACATGTAGTGCTGTTCTTAGTAAAAGAAGAAAAGCCCCACTTTACAAGGTGGGGCTTTTTTGTACCCAGTAGCGTTAAAATGCGGGGGTGGGCCTCTCTATTAACGCCTGTGCCTTTGCTTATTCGCGATATTCTGATAGGCTCTCCCGGAATGATTGGTTGTCTTGCCAGTATGGCAAAGTCTTACATTTGAACCTCTGTTAGGCTAGCAGTCCTATTTTAACACGAATTAACAGTCCACCAATCAGCATCTTATGCCTATTGATTCCAAAAACGCTACCCCAGAAATAATACCTAAACCCACCTTTGACTCCAGATTAGAGGGGCTTCGCGGCTTGGCTGCGCTAACCGTAGTGTTGGGGCACACTGTGGTGATAAAATATGCACTCGACCCGCATTTCCAACCCACAGGCGTTTTCTCGTTTCAAGCGCCGGGCCATTTGAGTGTGCTCGTATTTTTTATCCTCTCTGGATACGTCATAGGGATTTCAACGAAAAAGCCTTTAACAAAAGAAACGGTAGGATTATATTTAAAGAAAAGACTAGTTAGGATTTGGCCTATCTATCTCATTAGTATCATCGCAGCATTATTGGTAAGCCCTCCTTTACCAGCAGCAGCTATCATTAGCAACCTGTTGTTTTTGCAGATTTTATGGAAGCCAGTAATTTCAGCAAACGCGCCATTATGGTCTATCCATTTTGAGATACTCTTCTATTTGCTTTTTATTCCGGTTTCAGCATTTAGTATTCGGCCTCTCTACGTGTTCCTAGGCAGTTTCCTGGCTGGCCTAGGCTTTCTTTTCTTTTCTACTTGGTCTGGCGCGCCACTGCTTACCTCTTACCTATTTGGCTTTAGCCTCTGGTCATTAGGCTTAGTACTCGTAGACCTGTCGCGCCACAATGCTGTGCATTACTCAAATAGCCAGTTAATCAGCGCCTTTCTTCTTTTCTTTAGCCTGGAAAAGACGAATCAGCTACAGACAGTCTTCACCAAAATTTATCAACTAGTTCCTGCTATTCGCTGGACCTATGATGATAGCATCGATTGGCCGAAGCGGGCTATTGCACTGGTAGACTTCTCGTACTTGCCCTACTGTATCTTGATGATGGTCATTTTTACAAACAGGTCTTTCCCTTTGCGTAAAGCCATCATCGCGCTACTATATGCTATCCCAGCCTATGCATTAGTTTATCTGTATCATAATCGCACGAACCACGAGCTAGTCCAAGAGTACGCTATTCCGGTATGCTCCTATCTAGTAAGCATCCTACTCTTAGTTCTCTCGCGTGCGCAAATCACAGAAATACTATCCGGCAAGCTTCTTAGCTGGAGTATCAAGCTCGGTGCTTTATCTTATGGCTTATATGTAATACACTATCCAATATTAATGCTTTTTAGGAGAATTGATTATTTCTCTGGCTCTTGGATGACGTTCGCAATACGGTTCTTTCTATTTATAATTCTGAGCATCGTTTGCGCAGATGTATTAGAGAGAAAAGTGCAACCCAGGATACGTAGTTTCTTCTTCTCAAAGTAGACAAGGACAATCTAAGAAGCATACCCAACCTGAAAGCCCCGCCCCACCAGGCGGGGCTTTTTTGTGCCCGATGCAAATAAGTCCGGCGGTTCTCCGGCATTCTTCCGGTAGAGTTCCGGCACTTTTTGCAAGGCCCTAGCTGGCACTCAGAGCTTTGATGCACAGCACTTTTTCAAGGCTCATGCACCGCCTTCTGCTCTTCCTGCTGGCCGCTGCCTTATTGCTCTGGCTTACCAGCCACTACCCCACCTTTTTACTGCTCTAGGTATGTCCACCCAAGCCACCACTGCCTGGCCACCGCCCAACATGCAGGGCTTTACTGCACTCAAAAGCAAGCCTGCACCCGGCGTCAATTCGCGCTACTATGAGCTCGAAGCGCATCGACGCTGCTACGCTGGTCTAGAAAAAGAAAGGACTTTACACGGCGTCGCTCAGTGTCACCTTGCTTCCAAATATGGTAAAGAACGTCTCCTTGTAAGTGTTCCTTGTTTGTATTAATTGTGGTCGGCTTAAGCTTAAGCTTGTGAAGCTGCACTTGCCACGGACCATTGTCAATAGCCTCTTCTCTTGCTTGAATTTCTTCATCAGTAAAAATTCTTACCTTATCACCAGGCTTGAATTCTATTATTACCCCTACTGATTTCGCCTCTCCACCACACTTTTCACAAGTTCCTAATTATGGTCCCTGCTGGGATAGGTCGTTCTCCAACGTGCCGTGTTGGCACGGCTAGCTTATATCGCATAGAAGCGAGATTACTACAGCTATCACATCTAGTTTGAATCTCAAAAATTCTAGGGGGTAAAACCGAAGCTCATGAGCATGTCAAAAAGAAGTGAAGTGTAAAGCTAAAAAACACCCGCCTGGGTGCAGAACACAAAAAAGGCCCCTAGCATGATACTAGGGGCCTTTAAGCGGAGAAGGGGGGATTCGAACCCCCGGTAACCTTTAGAGCTACGGCAGTTTAGCAAACTACTGGTTTCAGCCACTCACCCACTTCTCCGTACGAGTGGGATGCTAGGGTTTGGTTATCCTTAGCGGGTGCAAAGATAGGACAGCTTGGCAATTTTCCAGAAAAATTACCAACTTTCTATCACCATTTTTTTATCCGCTATTCGTTTAGGGTTGGTTACGCGTCAATTAGGTCTCAAAATTCGGCTACAGTAGCTAGTGGCTTTGGCCGCTGATAGGAGGCACTCGGTGTGGCTAGCCCTAGCTTTGCCCCTACTTAGCGGCCTTGGCTGGCTTCTCTCATCTTCCCACTCACTGCCCTTATGCTCACTTGGGCTTATCCTGATTTTGCTTCGGCGGCATTAGGCCTAGGGCTATTAGTGCTGCTATTGACCCTACAGTGGCAGCGCACCGCAAGCCTCGGGCGGCGGCTAAGCCAAGGCGTGAGCCGCTTGGGTTGGAAGCTACCGTTGCGCATTATAGCCGGGGCACTGCTACTGATGGCGTGGCTAGGGCCAGCCCTAGGGGTGCAGCAGCAGGCAGTGCGTACCAGCGGGCTAGACTTATGGCTACTGGTCGATGTATCGCACTCAATGGATGCAGCCGACGTGGCTCCGACTCGGTTGCTACGCACACAGGCTGCCTTGACCGAGCTAGCAGCAGCATTTCCGGCCGACCGGCTTGGCCTGATTGTTTTTGGCCCGGAAGCCACTGTACAGTGCCCCCTAACTTATGACCAACCTGCCCTACAGCTCTTCCTCAATACGCTCAGCACCCGGCTCCTCCCCCCTGGCCCCACTACTCTACGCGCACCGCTCGACTTGCTCTTAGCGCGCCTAGGTCCTGCTGACGGTGCCCCGGCAGCTGGTGGCGCCCCACCACGCGCCACGGCCGCCGTGGTTATCAGCGATGGCGAAGACTTTGGCGAGAACCTAGAGCCCGTGCTACGAACGCTGGGGCGCACTGGGGCCCGCGTCTACGCGGTGGGGGTAGGCACGGCTGCCGGAGCGCCGGTGCCTGCACCAGGAGGTAAAGTTGGCCTACGCGATGCGCAGGGCCGCCCCATACTCAGCCGGCTGCGCGAGGCCCCCTTGCTACAAGTAGCCGCTCAAACCGGAGGCCAATACGTGGCGCTGAACGACCGCGAAAACGGCATACCTACGCTGCTGGCCAGCCTGCGCACTATTCCGCCAGCCAGCAATGGGCAGACTCGCCGCCTGGTAGCGGTAGCGGATAACCGCTACCGCTATCCATTGGGCATAGCGCTAGCTTTACTATTGCTTGACAGCCTCTTAACGGTGCGCGTACTGCGCCCTGAACAATGAAAATTGGGCTTCTTTTATTGCTACTACTAGGAGCTGGGGCACCGGGGTGGCACTGGCTTTTGCGTGTGCGTGAGCATAATGCTGCTCAGGCACAGGGGCAAGCCGCCGCCCGGCGCGGGCGCCCTGCCGAGGCAGTGTACTTCTACCAGAAAGCGGTGGCACTGGCAGGGCGAGGTGGCCCGGCACCAGCCTTGCTGCTCGACCTAGCGCAGGCACAGGTACAGGCGAGCCAGCTAGTTGCGGCCCGCGCTAGCTACGGCCAGTTGCTAAATCCGGCCGTGCCAGCAGCTATTGGCAGCACGGCCCGGCAACAACTGGCAGTGCTTTTGGCCCAGCAGAGCCAAGTGGCGCAGGCAGTAAGCTTGCTGCGGCAGGCACTTGTGCTTAATCCGGGCAATGGTACCGCACGCTACAATTACGAGCTACTCAGCCAGTACCTAGCGGAGCAGCATCCAGCCCCGCTGCCGCCTACGTCGGGCCGCTCGCCAGCCGCTAGCCCACCCCCGCCCAAGACCCCTCGCGACTCCACTCAGCAGCCCGACCAAGGCCGCGAACCTAGCCCAGGCACACGTGCCGGCACCGACCGCTCTGGCGAGGCGCCAACCCCTGATGCGCCGCCGCAGCCCGAGGCCCCACCGGCCAGCCCTACCCCTAGCCCTACTGGGCAGCCCGACAACCAACGGGCCACGCCTAATGCTGGCACTAACGCTCAAGGGGGCTTTAGGCCCGGTAGTGGCGAGGAGCGGCCACTGCCTAGTGGCACACAGCCAGGCCGCCAGCGCGGCCTAGATGCCAGCGCCGCAGCCACTGGGGCACAAACTCCTGCTGGCCGCGGGCAGCGCCCAGGGCGCGAAAGTGCGACCGATGCCGACCAGCAGTTGCAAACCCAGCGCGAGCGCCTCAAAGCCATGAGCCTGACGCCCGCCCAGGCCCAGCAGTTGCTCGATGCACTACGCGCCAGCGAGCAGCAGTATTTGCAGCAGCGGCCACGCGACCGGCAGGGCAAGGCACCAGCACCGGGCACGCCCACGTGGTAGCGCCCCTGCCAAGCGCTAGGGCGTACTTTTGAACCGCCAAGCTAGGTCGGTTGTCTAGTCTTGGCAACTCTCTTCCCCTCCCACCCCAAGCAGTTATGCAAGTAAAAGAAGTAGTTATCGTCGCCGCTGTGCGCACGCCCATCGGTTCATTTGGCGGGGCGCTGGCCTCGCTTACAGCCGTCGAGTTGGGAGCTATTGCCCTCAAAGGTGCCCTAGACAAAGCCGGCGTAGCGCCCGAATTGGTCGAGCAGGTTATCATGGGTAACGTCATTTCGGCTAACCTAGGGCAGGCCCCGGCCCGGCAGGCCGCTAAGAAAGCTGGCTTGCCCGACACCGTAGAGTGCACTACCGTGAACAAGGTGTGTGCCTCGGGCTCGAAAGCCATTATGTTTGGTGCCCAAGCTATTATGCTAGGCCAAGCCGATGTAATCTTGGCTGGCGGTATGGAGAGCATGAGCAACGTGCCTTACTACCTCGACAAGGCGCGCTTCGGTGCCAAGTACGGCAATGGCCAAATGATAGATGGCCTAGTAAAAGACGGTCTCTGGGACCCCTACCACGATTACGCCATGGGCAACGCGGCCGACGCGACGGCCCAGCACTACGGCATCACCCGCGAGGAGCAGGATGCCTTTGCGCGCCAGAGCTACGAGCGTAGCGCCGCCGCCGCCCAGGCCGGTAAGAAGAAGGATGAAATTGTGCCCGTGACCATTACGGTTCGCGGGAAGGAAACGGTGGTGAGCGACGACGAGGAGTACACCAAGGTGCAGTTCGACAAGTTTGCGGGCCTCAAGGCCGCCTTCACTAAGGAAGGCACCGTCACAGCAGCCAACGCCTCGACCCTGAATGATGGCGCCGCAGCGGTGCTGCTAATGAGCCGCGAAAAGGCCGATGAGCTAGGCGTAAAACCCCTGGCCCGTATCCTGGGCTTTGCTGATGCCGAGCAGGCACCGGAGTGGTTTACCACCACGCCCGCGCTAGCGATTCCGAAGGCGTTGAAGCACGCCGGCTTAGCCGCTAGCGACGTCGACTTCTACGAAATCAACGAGGCTTTCTCGGTGGTTTCATTGGCTAACAACAAGCTGCTCAACCTCGAAGGCACCAAGGTCAACGTGTATGGCGGCGCCGTGAGCCTGGGCCACCCCCTAGGGGCCTCAGGCGCCCGCATCGTGACTACACTACTGAGTGTGCTAGCCCAGGAAGGTGGCAAAATCGGCGTTACTGGTATCTGTAACGGCGGCGGCGGCGCAAGCTCCATCGTACTCGAAAAACTGTAGGCCAGCCTTTTAGGCAGGCAAAACGGGAGTAGTAAGGCTTACGCTTTGCTGCTCCCTTTTTTTGTGAGCGCAGGTGCACTCACCAGCCCCAAAGGCTTGTAGCGCCAGCACTTACTGACGGGCTCTTTCGTGCCACAAGCTTAGCTGGGTTCTGCTTCGGCGAGCTTTTTGCAAAGCGCGTCGAAGCGCACGGAAAGCGCACTTTTAACGTTCTTGCGGCCATGAGGCATTTTTTGTTCCTACTATTCGCGTTGCCGCTGGCGGCCCATGCTCAGCGCAACCAGCGCGTTATCACGTACTTCGACTCCACTAAAACTCACCCGCGCGAGATTTTTCGGGCGCTCGTAGCCGCTGACACGGTGATGCAAGGGCCCTACAAGCGCTTTTACTACCGTGGCCAGCTCGAAGCCCAGACACGCTACACCGACGGTAAACGCGATTCACTATACGTTGAGTATCATCTTAATGGGCAGCGCCGGCTCGAAGCGACCTATCGCGCTGGCGTGCGTCAGGGGCCGTTTAAGACCTATTATGAAGGTGGCAAAGTAGCGCAGGTGGGCTCCTTTGTGGATGACCAGCCCAGCGGGCCGCTTACTACCTACCACCCCACCGGCGAAATCAAGCTTCAAACTACCCTAGACGGCAAGGGCCAACCTACCGGCGCCGTGCGCGAGCTGTACCCCAGCGGCCAGCCCGCCGCCGAGGTTACGTATGTTAATGGCCAGCCCAACGGGACAGTTAAGTTCTTTTATCCCAATGGCAAAGTACAGAGCGAAGGCACCTTACGCAGCGGCCTGCTGAGCGGCTCGTACAAGACGTACTACGACACTGGCCAACTGGAAAGCGAAACCGTGCTCAACGACCAAACCGGCAAGGGCACTTACCGCTCGTACTACGCCACCGGCCAGCTCCAAACAGAGGGCAACTACTCGCCGGCCGCCGTGCGTGAGCGCGCCGTCACTAATAAGCTCGGTGATGACCTCACCAAGCGCGTGGCTCCGCGCACCGGCACCGCTGCCCTCGACGGCTTGGCTACCTCTTACTACCCTAGCGGCAAGCTCAAAAGTAAGACTACCTACCGCCTAGGAGTACCCACTGGCCGCGCCCTCGACTACTACGAAAGCGGCCAGTTGAAGGAAGAGACTGACTACTCAGCCCAGGGCCGCGACCATAAAACGGTGCGCTACTACGACACAGCCACCCCTACCCGCCAGGCCGAGGAGCAATACCGCGCCAACCACCCCGTGGGTACCTGGCACGAGTACTACCCCGATGGCAAAACACCCCGCAAAGTCGAGACCTACGCCCCCACCGGCAAGCTACAAGGTGAGCGCCTCACGTACTTCGAAAACGGCCAAGTACAATCTCGCCAGCAGTATGAGAATGGCTTGCAAACTGGCCTAGGGCAGCAATACTTCGCTTCGGGCAAGCTCTGGAAAGAGGGCTCTTACTTAAAAGGCCTCCTCTCTGGCCCTTACCGCGAGCTGCGCGAAGATGGCACCCAAGCTGAAGCGGGCCAATATAAAAACGGCAAAACCAGCGGCGAGTGGACCTACTATAAAGCTGATGGCCAGGGCATCGACCACCAAGTTACCTTCCGCGACGGCAAACCCCTAGGTACCGCCACCCGCACCAAGCTCAATGGCAAGCCTTATGTGGCGCCCAAGCCCAAGGCCAAGAAATAGGAAGAAACCAAAACAAAGGCGGTCATGCTTCTATGGGAAGCATGACCGCCTTTGTTTTGGCAAATAACGTTACAGATAAGCTAGCCAGCTATTGAAATACTGGCACTACTCGGCCCTCGTCCACCTTAAGCGCCGCGTCATACTTCTTGCCGGTTTTAGCGGAGAGAAAGCCTTTGATAACGCCCGTTTCGCCACGGCGCAGCAGCTGGCGCAGCTGGGTGTCGGTCAGCTTCTTGCCACCCCATTCGAAGGGCACCCGGAACTGGCAGTCTTCGCGGAAGCGCGAGCAGCCGAAGGCGCTGCTGCCCTTGAGCATGGTGCCGAGCTTGCACACGGGGCAAGGAATCTGGCCGGGGTCGGTGGCGGTGGTGGGCTTGCTTTCGGCGGCGGGCACTAGCTCAGGCTGTAGCTTGGCATCGAGGGTCAGGGCCCCATCTAGCTTCTCACCCGCGCCCGTTACAAAGCCCTTGATGAGCTGCGTGCGACCCTTGCTCAGCAAGGCTTTCACTTGCGAATCGGTCAGTTTCTTACCTAGGATTTCGGCGGGCAGCCTAAACTGGCAACCTTCCCGGAAGCGAGCGCAGCCGAAGGCCGTTTTGCCCCGCAGGATGTGGCCAGTTTTGCAGGCAGGGCAGGCACCTAGGCCTGCATTAGCGGGCGCGGGCGTACTGTTTTTTTCTCTCGAGTTAGTTGGGGCCGGTGCCTGGCTTTTGGCTCTTGCGGGCTCGGCAACCGCCGCCGGCGCAGACGACACCGCCCGACCACTGCGGTCGGTTTTCACCTCCTGCACCATCTCGCGCACCAAGCCTTTCAGCTCTTCCAGGAACTGGTCGGAGGGCAATTCGTTGCGCTCAATCTGGCGCAGCTTCTTTTCCCACTGGCCCGTCAACTCCGCCGATTTCAGCGTCGGATTGCGGATGAGGCCAATAAGCTCGATTCCGGTGGGTGTAGGCAGAATGCGCTTTTTATCGCGCCGAATGTAGTTGCGCTTAAACAGCGTTTCGATGATGGCGGCGCGGGTACTAGGGCGGCCAATGCCGTTTTCCTTCATGGCCAGGCGCAGCTCGTCGTCGTCGATGTTGCGGCCGGCCGTTTCCATACCGCGCAGCAAGCTGGCCTCGGTGTAGTCCTTGGGAGGCTGCGTCATCTTGCTTTCCAGGCGCGGCTGGTGCGGCCCGCTCTCGCCCTTGGTGAAACTCGGGAGCACGGTGCTCACCACGTCATCGTTGTCTTCGGCGCCAGTAGCCGCTTTTTCGCCGGCCGGGGCAGCAGGTTTAGGCGCGGCCTGCTGAGTAGGGTCGCCGTAGATGACGCGCCAACCGGGACTGAGAATCTGACGGCCCCGCACCCGGAACAAGAAGCCCGCCGCTTCGGCCAGCACGGTGGTATTACTCACCTCGCAGTCGGGGTAAAACGCGGCGATGAAGCGGCGCACGATGATGTCGTACACGCTGGTTTCCATGCCACCGCTCGGCCGGCCGCTACCCGTCGGGATAATGGCGTGGTGGTCGGTTACCTTGTTGTTGTTAAAAACCTTGGGCGTCTTAGGAATCTTCTTTTCCAGCAGCGGCCCGGTGAAGTTTTCGTACCCAATACCCCGCAAGATGGCCGGTATTTTGGGGTACACGTCGTCGGGCAAGAACGTGGTATCGACCCTAGGGTAGCTCACGGCCTTCTTTTCGTACAAGGCCTGCACAATCTTGAGCGTGTCTTCGGCCGAGAGACCCAATTGATTGTTGCACTGCACTTGCAGCGAGGTCAGGTCGAACAGCCTAGGGGGCGATTCACGCCCTTTTTTAATCTCGACGCTCGTGACGGTAAGCGGCGCCGGCTTCACCGTTTCGAGGGCCTGCTTGGCCTCGTCTTCCTTCACAAAGTACCCTAAGGCACGCAGGCGCGACTGCTCATCGGGCGCATCCTGGGCTTCCTTCTGCTCGGCCTCGGTGTTGATGCGGGTGAAGGTGGTATTGCGGTACTCAGTCTTTAAGACCCAGTAAGGCTCGGGCTTGAAGTTGGCGATTTCGTGGTGGCGGGCCACCAGCAGGGCCAGCGTAGGCGTTTGCACCCGCCCGATGCTCAGCAATTGCTTGTCCTGGTAGGTGGTGTACTTGAGGGTGAATAGGCGCGTGGCATTCAGGCCCAGCAGCCAGTCGCCCACGGCGCGGCTACGCCCGGCGTGGTAAAGAGAGTCAAACTCTTTGCCATCGCGCAAGTTTTGGAAGCCCTGGCGGATGGCTTCTTCGGTGAGCGACGAAATCCAGAGGCGCTTGACGGGCTTGCGGCACTTGGCCTCGTGAATAACCCAGCGCTGAATAACCTCGCCCTCCTGCCCGGCGTCGCCGCAGTTGATGACTTCGGTAGCTTCATCGAGCAGGCGCTTGATGGTGTTGAATTGCTTGACCACGCCGTCGTCGCGGCGCATGAGTTTGATACCGAACGCGTCGGGTATCATGGGCAGGTCGTGCAAGTTCCAGCGTTTCCACTCGGGGCGGTAGTCGTCGGGCTCCTTGAGCTGGCAAAAGTGGCCGAAGGTCCACGTTACTTGGTAGCCGTTGCCCTCGTAGTAGCCATCCATGCGCCGGTCGGCCCCAATGACCTGGGCTATTTCGCGGGCTACACTGGGCTTTTCGGCAAGGCAAACCTTCATCGCAGATTATAACGGATTTAACTGATTTCGCGGATACGCCTGCCTGCGGCAGGCTGACTAATCAACAAAAATACGCTGCAAAAAGGTCGGGGCTAGTAGAGAGAAAGGGCGTTAGACAAGCTATTCCGTTGGTGGGGGCGCCGCAAAATATTTCGACTTTAATCTACGCTTGAGAAACTGGGATTCTTTATGCTGCTGCCAGCCATCTATAGTCAGCTGCTCCTGCTTTTTACTCCAGCCGCCAAATAGTACTGCCTCTAGCAACACTACAGGCAATGCAATAACTCCGACCGCTAGCACGGCCATCCCCGGGCCATCGAGAATGGGCCCGGTGTTCGTCAGAATACCAAATCCGCCCCCGCTCCCGCCGCTAGGCTGCTGATTACTGGTAGCTACCACCGCTCCTACTGCCACTCCAAATGTTGTGCCGCCCACTATTACCTGTCGCTTGCGCTTGGCTGCAAACAGTCGGTGAATAGCCGCCGCCGTATCTGGTACTGGTTGCGTTGTGGGCAGCGAGTCGCGCAGCCCAGGAGTTGGTATACGCTGGGCCTCGGCAGAACTGGTAGCGAGTAGTAGCCTCAGGATTAGAAGTAGGTAGCGCATGACAGACAATGCATTGACTGTGCGAAATACGCGGGTGCCCCCCTGCGCTACCTAACCAGTCCGAACACGGCTAAAGTCCTTTTGATTAAGCACAAATAATTGATAATCCACCTACTATACAGTAAATATTCTCCCATTAAAGTCCGTGCTTTGCAAATATTTAGTGTTTTTCGGCTATGCTTCTGGCAGCCTAGCTACCTCGCGGGGGGTGCTGGCTGAAAGTACTTCGGCTCCAATTGCTCCTGTATATAGGGTCGCAGCTGGTGCGCCCGAAACTCCTTGATGGTACGCCGCTCGTGGCGCTTGTTGTATTGGGTGTAGTAAAGCGCCTCGCCGCCCAAAACCGGCACGCTTAACGCCGTAATAAAAAGCGGCGCTAATGCGTCACCTAGATTTTGTGTCTGTCCGTAAGTTGGCGTGGAGGTAAAAACCTCGTGAGCAAAAAGGGAGAACGCAAAAATCCCGCTCGTTATCAATAGCACCCGTGGTAGGGCTCGCCGCTTGTGCTGATAAAAGTTGTGCAAAGCTGCCACGGTATCCGGGGCCACCGTAGCTTCGCTACCAGCTAGCAGCAGTGGGGTGGCCGCAACAGGAGCCTGCGCCCGACCCAGCAAAGTGGCTAGCAAAAAGAACCCAAGTAGTAAGAAGTGCCGCATCAGAAAGAGGTGGGTAGCAGTGAGAAACGCAAATAGCATCGCCCCAGCGAATACCATACCACGCAGCTTGTTAGCCTACCTTTTCGGAAGGCGACGTGATGAGCACCACCGAGCCCACGATAACTACCGCCCCAATGAGCATTTGGCCAGTGAGCCTTTCGCCTAGCATCGCCCAGCCTAGCAGCACTGCCACCACAGGGTTGACATAAGCGTAGGTGGCTACGCGGGCCGCCGGGGCATTTTTCATGAGCCAGCTATAGGCCGTGAAGGCCACCAGCGAGCCAAACACCACTAAGTAGCCAAAGCCCAGCCACGATGCCCGCGACACTTGCCCTAGGTGCAGCTCGCGCCCCTCGCCGGTGAGCAGGCCCAGCAAGAGCAGCAGCGCACCGCCTGCCAGCATCTGCATGCCAGCCCCCAGCACCGCCGACCTAGGACTGGGCGCCCGCAAGCCATAAATAGAGCCCGCCGCCCAGCAGAAAGCCGCCGCGATGACCGCACCTGCACTTACTAGCTGCATCGGCCCAGCGCCAGCGCCTAGTTGCTCGCCCACTAGCAAATACACGCCGCCAAACCCTAGCAATAGCCCCAGCAGCACCTTGCCACTGGGCCGCGGCTGGCGCAGCCACAGCCAACTCAGCAGCACTATCCAGAACGGCTCGACGGCCACCAGCAGCGCGGCCAGACTCGACGGGATGTAGCGCTCGGCCAGTACCACGCCGCCATTGCCACCCACCAATAGCAAAGCCCCTACCACGAAGCTGGTGCGCCACTGCGCAGCGGTGGGCTGCTCATACTCAGCCGAGGCCCGGCCCACAGCCGACATCACCAGCCCCGCCAGCAGGAAGCGTGCCCCCGCCATGAGCAGCGGCGGCAGCGTGGCAATGGCATACTTAACCGCTAGGTAGGTAGAGCCCCAAACCAGGTATACCGCCGCAAAAGCCACGAGCAGCAGCACCCGGCGCGGCGCAACTGGGCTCGGCGAAGCAACTGGTGTATTCATAGCGCTATCCTTGCGTGCGTTAAAGTTCTGGCGGCAGACTTCTCAAAGGTTAGCGGTGCAGCGCCACGCGCACCCCAGCCATAAGCCAGCGCGTGGGCATTTGGGCACCTAGGAGGTCCGAGTACTTGGCGTTGAATAAGTTCTGAGCCTGGCCCGTGAGCCAGAGGCGCTCGGGCACCAGCGCCAAGTCGAGGCGAGCATTGAACACGGCGTAGCTCGGCGTGAGCTCGCGGCTGATAGCGGCCGCTGCTTGGGCATCGCGCTGCTTGAAAAGGCCACCTAGGGTGAGCGTGCCGCGGCGATGCGTGAGGCTCACCGTGCCCGATACCAAGTGCTTAGCCACGTTAGACAGGTACTGCGATACTACATCGCCCTCCTTGCTGAGGTGCACCCAGGTGTAGCCCACCGAGCCGTCGAGGCGCAGACCGGGCGTAAGCTGGGCGCGCGTTGTCAGCTCGGTTTCGATGCCCTGGGTGGTCACGGCAAACAGGTTTTGGGCCACGCGATAGGTGGCGTTCGGGTTGAGGTTGGTAAAGCCCGTCGCTTCAATCGCCTGGTTGCCCGACTGGCTCACGTAGTCAATCAGGTTCTTGCCATAGCGATTGAAGTACGTGCTGCGCACCGTGAGTGCCTGCCAGGGCTGGTAATCGAAGCCCGCCTCGTAGTTGAAAGTGCGCTCGGCGGCCAAGCCAGGATTACCCACGTTGAAGCCAGTGGGCACGATGCCGGGGCGAATGGCCGAGTTGTACTGCTCCGTAAAGTTGGCCGCCCGAATAGCGCGGCCCACTGCCCCGCGCACTGTCAGCTTATCGCCGAGCTGCTGGCTGGCATTGAGCTGCGGCACCAGCTCGGTGCCATAGGCCTGGTCGTGGTCGAGGCGCAGGGCGGCAGTCAGGTTCAGGCGGGGGGTAGGCGCTACTACCGCCACCGCAAACGCCCCCGTGTGCCACACCGCGTGGTCGCCACGGTCATTGCTCTGCACAGCGCGGCGGTCGGCTTGCCCACCGAGACTAGCGCGCACTTTGCTAGACAGTTGAAGCTGGTGCTGGCCCTGCACATTGAGGTAGTGCATGAGGTGGTCGCTGGCCACCGACGTGGGCGTGAAGGTATAGACATCGGTACTGGCCGTGCCCACGATTTGGAGCTCGGTGCGGGCGCGCTCGTTCCAGTCGTAGCGCAGCTGGCCCTGGTACCAGTCGCGGCTGGCAACCTCGCGGGCCTGGTCGGTGGTATTGGTCGTGTAGAAATACTGGGCGTTGAAGTCGCGCCGGTCGAAGCTGGCACGAGCGGCGGCGCTGAACTTCTCCGTAATCTGGTACGCGCCCGACAGCGAGTAGGTGTTCAGCTTCACATCGTTGCGCTGGGCGTTGCTGGGTGCGTCGCGCAGCTGGCCGCTGGCCGTGTTGTTTAGGATACCACCTGCTAGGCGCAGGCCTTTTTCCTGGCCATAAAAACCAGCGTTAGTGCTTTTCAGCCCGTACTCGCCGGCCATAAACGTGCCCGCCAGCTCGGCACCATCGGGGCGGTGGGTGGCCGCAAAGGTCTTGGTCACAATATTGATGAAACCGCCCACCGCATCGGGGCCGTAGAGTGCGGCCCCCGGCCCACGCACTATCTCAATCTGCTCAATCTCGGCGGGCGCGATGGGCAGGTAGCCTGCGAAGTGGCCAGTCAGCGGGTCGTTCAGGCGCATACCGTCCAGCAGCAGCAGCACTTGGTTGAAGGTGCTGCCGCGCAGCGTAATGTCGGCCTGGGCACCGAAGCTGCCGCGGCTTTGCACCTCCAAAGCGGGCAGGAAACGCAGCAGGTCATCGAGCGACGTGACGGGGTAGCGGCTCAGCGCCGCGCCGGGCACCACGGTCACGTAGCGGCCGGTTTGGCCCGCCAGCTGCCCTAGGCGCGTGGCGTACACCGTTACTTCCTGGAGGCGCTTGGCACTATCAGCTGGTGCGACAAGCTGCTGGGCCCGAGCGGCCAGCGGCGAAGCCAGCGCGAAACTCGCGGCAGCCAGTAAAATTCGGGGCATATAAAGGGCGTAAAAAACGGCCGCAAAGGTAACCGTCCCCTGGCCCAGCGCTGTAGCCTGCGCCAGCTTACTTTGTATGATGCAGCTATTTCCTTGCACGCTTGCCGTAGCCCACACCGCTGTTTAGGCCCACCACAATGCTCGCTCCCGCAGGCCCTAACCCGCTCGTAGCCTGATAGGGCTTTATCAACAGCGAGTAGTTTCGGAAATATATGGGCCACGCCCTAACGCTGTACTGAGCTGAACCTCAGCATACCACGCCCCTAGGGCAGCATGCCGACACGTGGGGCTTGAACGCTAGCTGCGCCGCCGACCAGCAGTGGCTCGCCACCAACCAGAACCTACGCACCTACCTAGCGGGTATTCGGCACCCGTGCTTCGTGGTACTCCAAAGCGTAGTTGGCCAGATTACAGTAACTATTTGTTTCCGTGGCGCCGCAGACAGCCTCAGCCATCCCATCTTGGCCAGCAAGCACCGCACCCTGGCCGAAGCTACGAGTGAGCGGCGCGAAACGCTCCTCAGCTACCGGCGCTAGCACGACCCTACCTAGGGACCGTGGCGGCCCGCTCGCGGCTGAGCAAGATGCCTAAAGCCAAGCTCTGGCTGTATTGCACGCCGGGGTCCTGGTCGTAGTCATAAATCACGATACCGCTTAGACTCACGTTGATATACTTATTTACCTTCGCCGTGATGGTGAGGTCAAGGCGATGGTCAATCTTTTGGGGCGTGAACGTTTCGTAGTTGCCAAACAGCACGTAGCGCGCCTTCAGGTTGGCATTGGGCCCTAGGGGTTGGTCGAGCTCGGCCAGTGCCTGAGCGGCCAGCACCTCCCAGCGGACGCTGCGGCCGGGGTCTACCCCGTAGATAACATCGGTGGGCGTGCCCTGAAAGCAGGCTAGGTCGCGCACCACCGTCAGGCGCGGCGAAAAGGGCGCCAGCCGCAGCTTGAAGCGTGTCGACGGGTGATACTCAACACCGTAGGAACTAGTGATGTACCCTGGCGCAAGGAAGCTCGATACCAGCCGCGGCTGGTCGTCGTCGTACTGGTAGCCAGCGGTAAACTGGGTCAATAAATTCAACGAGGTAAATAGGCCCCACTTCTTGGTTAGGTCGTAGCCGTAGTTGGTATCGAGCCACAAGCGGTCGAGGGTTTTGCGGTAGCCCTGCTCCTTGGCGTACTGAAAGGCAAACAAAAAGTCAGCTTGGTTGGCCCAGGTATGGCCCCCGCGGTGGTAAGTGGCCTTGCCATTGAAAAGCGCGCTTACGCCCACGGTAGTTGCACCGCCCCCCTTCCAGTTATCAGACAGCAGCGACTCGTTGGCATTCAAGCCCGCTTTCATGCTAGTGCCCCAGTAGCGCACCCGCCCCGTGTCGGCAGCGGCTGGGGTAGTTTGAGCCAAAGCAGGACGCACGCCTGCCAAAATAACGAGTAGCGTAAGCAGTCTTTTCATATAATAGCGCCAGTAAAAGTTGGCACAAACATAAGTAGCGCCTCCCTCCACTACTGCCCACTTACAAGCACCTAGGGGCCACCGGGCCACTTGTAGCAGCCTCACCTTTTGCGAGCGCTACCCCCCAAAAAAACGCCCACCGCCCAACGTAAGTTGGGCGGTGGGCGTTTTTTTGGGGGGTAGCCGATGCTAACTAGTGCTACTTGGTTTCGGCGAGGTCGGCCGGGTCGTGCTGCGCACCTTCGTAAGAGTTCGCATCGTTGTCGTGGCTGGCAGCCTCAGTAGCGTAGATGTGCTCCATCTCCTCGATGACCTCGTGGCCATCTACTTTCAGGTCTTTGAGCACGCCATCGGCGATGTCGTAGACCAGGCCGTGCAGGCGCGGGGGCTTGTCGCCGCGCATGGCGTTCTGGATGATGTTGGTCTTGGCCAGGTTATGTATCTGCTCTATCACGTTGAGCTCGACCATGCGGCGCAGACGCTGCTTCTCGTCCGAAATGCGCAGCAGCTCCGTTTCGTGCAGGCGCACCACGTCGCGGATATTGACCAGCCAGTTGTCAATCAGCCCATACTGCTTGTTGCTGGCAGCCGCCGCCACCCCGCCGCAGCCGTAGTGGCCCACGATGAGAATGTCTTGCACGCCTAGCACTTCCACCGCATACTGGAGCACGCTCAGCAGGTTCATGTCCGTGTGCACCACCATGTTGGCAATGTTGCGGTGCACAAACATCTCGCCCGGGCCCGTGCCCGTGATGCCCGAGGCCGGCACCCGCGAGTCGGAG
>Ga0160429_1000212_pt1 | contig 68987 bp, 79 predicted proteins | sample SolpanmetagenomR_FD_108199 | JGI IMG/M metagenome (GOLD analysis project Ga0160429, IMG submission 108199) | Solar panel surface microbial communities from Lawrence Berkeley National Laboratory, California, USA - R | ecosystem: Engineered > Built environment > Solar panel > Unclassified ... | reverse complement strand
GCATCTTGTGCTTCGGTTGCCGAGAGGAAATGGATGCGGTTTTTGCCTAGTCCAGCTTCACAGGCTAGTGCAGACGCGCGGGACTGGACTCGCGCATTTTGCTGGAGGTAGATGGCTTGAGTGGTGAGTATCTCGAGGGATGTCGCACATGATGTATATCCGTGTCCACGCATAAGGACGATGGGGTGTAGAGGTAGAGGCGAGGATGTAGGCAGTGAAGCACCCTCTTGCGCACCAGCCGTACTCGTGTTGTTGTTTGTTGTTTTACCATCGCCAAATGCTTTTGCTAGCGAGGCTCCAAGTGGCATGTCGGTCACGAGCATGTCGTGCTTCTGCGTCTCTTGCTTAGCAGCGCGATCCGGATCTGCGTATGCCTTGGCTATATCCCATACAGGCACGCTTGTGCCCAAAAACCCAGCCATGTGGGTCACAGCAGCAAGCCCATGCTCCTTGTGCGCACCTGCGTCTTCTCCGTTCTCCTCGGCGATTACCAGGCTCCACGGTATGACTTCAAGATCGTGCGCGTGAAGCACCGCATTCACACCACTCCACCTCTTGAATATAGCTGCATGTATAGCTCTCTCGAGAAATCCATGAGGCGCCTGACTACCCAGAACAGGGCTAGCATCGTGAACATGGTATTCCACTATATCTGCGCCAGTTTTTACCAGTGCTGGCGCAAGATTGCGCGGAAGGAAGAATGTAGATGGGTTGTGAGGATTCCGTAGCGATACATGTCCACCACTAATGAATGTGTAAGTATGTATAGTTCGATGCTACACACTCCTGCAGGGCTAGATGCTGTGCTTACTAGGCGTCAAGAACGGAGTGTAAGTGGAGGACATGGTTGGCTGTGAGAAGTTTTGAGAGGATGGCGCGCAACGCAGGATCGTGGGGAGATATCTTGGACTCGGTATCGAAGAAAAAGCTAGAGGAGTTCATGGCAGGTTGATGGTGGTGGGCAACTGAGATACTGCCTCGAGGGGTCTGCATAATGGCTGGTGGTGGGACGAAGTGGAAAGCCATACGACTGGAGCTCTTGTACAGATGGATGACTTAACAGAGCTGAACGTAAAGAGGATACGAACTATGAGAGAAGAGTCAAGGGCAAGTTAGATTGTTGGGTATGTTATCTAGGAGCGACAGCAAGCCATATGACGCACGAGGACTGACGTGGGGAAATAAAGTTTCTTTCTCCTCTTTACTGGTGGACGAAGATCCGCATAAGCTTCGGCAAGACATGAACCTCGCTTCTTGCTTCCAAGTCATCATTCCAGGTTGGAGTCAATCCAATTGCTTCCATCTTGTCATCAGAGGCCTCATCTCATCTGACTACTTCTCCCAGGTCGACCTCTGGATCACCACCAACATCTTCCGCTCCCTTCTTCTTTCTGGTCTTCTTTGCACGCTTTGTCTTCTCTTGAGCCGCCTCCTGCTTCTTCTTCGCTGCATCTGTTGCATCGTCTCTCTGCTTCTCAAGCTCCTCCCTCTGTTGCTCGCTCTCCACTCTCAGCTCTTCTTCTAGGGCCACGGGATCCTTGAACTGAGACTCGGTCATGCCCGTGGCCGCACAGTAAACACCCATATCCATTTCAACCACCTCGCCAATCAGAGCAGACTTTACCCTGTCTGGATCCAAACGTTCCTCGCGTACAAATTTTAGCTTAATGTGTCTCCGGGTCTTGCCTGGAAACATTTTGCTGATGATGAAGAAATCTGTGCCGAACATCCGGAGAGCATCGTAAAAAGCATCGGTTTGTTCTTCTGTCCAAGGATCAGACTTGAAGGTCGATGCGAACCGTTCTGTTGGTTCTCGTCGATTGTCGTATAACCAGGATTGCGAGTTGATCTTCTTAGTGAGGTCGCTTTCCTCTTCTGCCACGCCACCCTCTCTGTTGTTTGTATTTCCACGATTTGTGACCACAAGTGATTCGGTATCGAGTATCATTTGTCCATTGACAAGTCTGAGTTGAGGACCCCGCGAAACACCCGCGTTCTCCCTGCGCCTTTCGTCATCATCTGCAAGACGTTGGCGTTCCTCGTCGTCATCTCCTCCACCATTCGCATCTCCGGCTATAGCGCGAGCCAATGCCTCTTCTTCAGCTTGCTTGCGACGTTGTGCAACTTCGACCCAGTTGATCTTACGCATTTCCTTTTCGCGGTGGGACACTTTGCCTATTTGCAAATCATGAGTGAGTTCAAACATACTAACTGCAACAGGGTCAATCTCTTGATCTTCTGCATCTGAAGGTGTTTCAGCACGTCTACGACCACCACCACGCTTGTTTGTGGTTGTGTCCTCTTCTTCAACATCAGCTGGAGGTAATGGATTGCCTTCTTCGTCAACATCGTCCACTGCTGCATTGGTGTCAGGTACAGGTTGTTCAGTCGTGTCAAACACATTTGCTGATCGTCCAGTCACAAGGTCTAGGTCAGTAGCGGCATCCTCGGTGGCCTGAACAGTTGCTTGTGATTTTGGTTGCCTCTTCTTTCGTGGTTTTTTCTGTGGGCCGGCTTGAGTACCTTTGCCCTCTGCTTCTACCGCAGCTTCTGCAACAGCTTTCTTTCGTGGCTGTCGTGGTTTTTTGGGCTCTCCTGGCTTTTTCGGTTGTCGTGGTTGTCGTGGTTGTCTCGGCTTCGGCGTTGCCTTAGCTTTAGAAGTAGTAGCCACTACTTGTACTTCAGAATCTGGAAGTTCGTCCTGCTCCTCTGCGTTTTGTGCTGCGTGATCGGCTTCTCCACCCTGTAGATCCGCAAACCCATTTGAATGTGCTCTCCTTAGTGCAAGCAGAATTTCAGCATCTTCCAGCCTCGTATCATCACTTGGGAGGAAAAGCGATGCTTGTTCACTGCTCCTGGCTCGTTCCAGGCCATTGGCAGGTTCCGGATCTGATTGTCGTTGCTCACTACTCCTCACTCGATCTAGATCGTTGACGTTACCTTGATATGTCGGAGCTTCTCTTTGAGTTTGCGCAGGTGTCAACAAGCCTCCTGTTATCGTATCCTGAGTGGTCATTGGATTTTGCTGACTAGTAACAGTATCTCTGACCGGAGCCGGAGACATGGTAGCGCTATCACCAGAGCCTACAGGATTGACTCCATCGTCTCTCTGACGAGTGATTTCTTCTTGAGTAGCTTCAGGCGTTGGCCAAAATGCATCATTAGTACGTGCTGGGGCAGGATCATTGACCTGGGTAGCTTCTGGTGTTGGCAAAGGTGCTTCATGACTGCGTTCGGCTATGGGAGGGGAGCCTCTACGCGCATCGTTATTTGTAGAAGTTGTAGCCAGGGACGCTGTATTATCAGATGCCTGATCTCCTGTATGAGGACCTTCATTTGAGGTGACATCTGCTTCGTGGACTCTGGATTGTGATGTTGTGGTAGCATCAACAGATGGTGGCTGATTCGGTTCCAGCCTACGACGCTTGAAAGGGCGGTCATTGTGTATGTCGTCGATATCTGCTTCATTGACAATGGGCTCGTGGACGACAGGAGCGTGAGAAGGTTCTTGGTCACGTGGTTCAGCCTCGGGTACTGGCGCTACCACGGCTGGTGTCGCAGGTTTTGCTTGAGGTTGAGAGATCGAATCTGCTGCTGGTCGATTTCGTTGAGCCGGTTTTTTTGGAGCAAGCTTCTTGGACGACTTATTGACAATGGATGTGCCCAAAGCCATTATTGGAGAGATGTTCGTAGTTTTTGGGTGAGTCAAGGTAAGTCGAGAAGTTTCAAGTCTGCATCGCGAGAAATCTTTCTATCTTTGTCGATGGAATCGACAGGCTAACTTCACGCACACAAAGTGATTGAAAAGCAGAGATGCAGAAGAAAATCCAACTGCCTCCAGAACTGTGCTGGAAATGGGTCTCAAGAAGAGGGCTCAAGAGAGACGAGGCCAGTAAGGTTTAGGGCAAGTGTCCCTATCAGCCCTACGAAAAGAACGACTCTCGTCCTCATTCATTCATTCTGCAATTAATCAAACACACGACTCTTTCATCCCGTCACATCTCAAGACTTTCGACTGCTTATGGCAGCGGTATCAATACAAAGCTGCCATCGATAAGCGGGAACCCTCTTGCTGTTTTGTTCTGATGCCCGTCGCCGCAGCTTCAGCTCTCCATCCTTCGCTCAGCATGGAAGACCGCAAGCGACCAGCTGGGGAGGATCTCTCTTCCACTCCTCCTCTCAAGAAACAGGTCACGCGAGCCAATACCGTCAATGGCACATCTTCACATCCTGACCACGATATGCCATGGAAGGACGATATCGAGAGATATCAAAAGTAAGCTATTTCGATCTGGATCTATCATACAATTATATCAAGACAGCACTAACGAGTTGTTTCTATCCACAGAGATGCTTTGCTACGACAGATGCGCGAGTACAAACGAGAACGAAACACATTGTCATCACAACTCGAAGAGCTCAACAACCGGTCCGCCTATCACGATGAACATATCCGTATCATCGACTCATGGTTCTTGCAGGTTCGTCTGATTTCCTTCGTTGCCCACGCCGGGTTATACCTTTCATTATGAGCTTAGCTGATTTCGTGTTCCAGCTTATCGACGAGCTTGCCCTCCTTACGACCGCACCTCCAACAGCCACTTCCAGTTCGTACAGTGGTATGAAAAGCTGTGATAATGAGCATCGGCTAACACCTTGTGAAGACGCCTTGACCTTTAGCTCCACATTGCTGAAATTGGATAACGATCGTTTCGAAGCACATCTTTCTGAAAGATCGAGTCAGATCAAGTCAGCTATTACCACATTGTTCTCAAATGCTCCTGTGGCTACTCCTGGAGTGGTTGAACTACAACAGCGTATAGCGACCATGCTGGCTGAAGAGAAGGCTCATGCAACTGAGCTTCAACGACTAACACAGGAAAAGGACGCAATGTCGGATCGTTACGAATCTGCTGTTTCACGTTATATGATCGCGGAGAAGAAGTTGGATCGTGTCAAGAGCGCTCAGGTCGCCAAACTCGAGGCAGCAGCGATGACCACATCTCGACCTGCTGCAAGCTCTAGCACACCCACGAAGACTGACGGAGAAGAGCCAGAGATTACAGTAGGAGTGGATGTAGAAAAGGCGCGTAAAGAGGCTACCGCCTTGGCAGAGAAGCGTCAACAGCAACTGGAGATTCTTGTCAAGCAGAACGTCAAGTTGGAAAACGAGTTGGCGGCAACAAAGGCTAAATGGGAGGGACTCACAGACAATGACTATGCCAAGTCTGAACTGTTCCAGACTATTAAGTCGCAGCTGGACGATACTGTGAAGCGTGTCAATGATCTTGAAGCACAGAACATCCAATTGCGGGAAGAAGCTCGAGTTTTGCAGGGCGAGCGTATCTCTTACAAAGAAGCTGCAGATACAGAGGTTCGCGAGCAGACGATGGAGATGCAGAATCAGCTTGCGCAAGGCGACATGGATCTTGTTCGAGTACGACACTCCCGTGACGAGATCAAGACTGAACTTAGCATACGTGTGGCGACAATAGAACAGCACCAAACCTCACAAACACACATGCAAGAGCTGCTTGAAGCGAAAGACCTGCGTATACAAGCTCTGGAGTCAGAGGCCGAGAGGTTAAGGAAATCAGCAGCACAAACGGATGGTTTGCCAACTGAAGAAGCAGATTTGTCAGTAGTGCTTGGACGGTTGCGAGTAGTGGAGAATGAGAAAACAGCTCTAGAGAGTGAAGTTCGATCAATGGAGGCTGCATACAAGAAGGCACAGACACTTGCGAGCCGAAAGTTGACGGAGATCAGTGATTGGGAGGACAAATTACAACGTCTCTCGGGCGAAAAGGCAAAAGCGGATCAAAAGTATTTTGCAAGCATGAAAAGCATTGAAGCGAAGAACGCAGAACTCAAAGCCCTCAAAGCTCAGGCGGCACGAAGCACAGATATGGTGAGCACGTTGAAAGAGGCAGAAAGCGCTTCTCGTTTACAGCTGGACACTTTGAATAAGCAGCTTGCAGAGGCCAAAGAATCGTTTGGAACCGTCAGCAATCAGCATCGTGCTATTCAACACACCATCACCGAACAAAAGGCTCTCATCAACAGACTGGAGGCACACTCGAATGAATTCAAGAAACAAGTTGCTGTCAAGGTAGATCTTATCCAAGCTGCCGAAAAGGGGCAACGAACAGCAGAAGGTGAGCTAGCGGAGCTCAAAGTCCGTTTGGAGTCGACTGAGAAGAGCCTTGCTTCGTGGAAGAAGAAGGGATCCAGTAGTACGAGTGAGGAGTATGAAACGTTACGGGTAAGCATAGAGGTCGTTTGTGGTCCTATTGTATAATTGCTAACGGATGATTTCCAGACAATCGCACAGTGCAATGTCTGCCATAACAACTGGAAGAATACGGTGTTGAAGACGTGCGGTCACGTTACCTGTGAGGAGTGCATTGAGAAGCAGATTTCTCTCCGGTCCAGGAAATGTCCTTTGTGTGGCAAGCCATTTGGAAAGGAGGACTACATGCGTGTTACTTTATGAGCTAAGGAGCTTTGGTTTTGCTCCAAGAGACGAACGCTTTGTTTTTCATTCAGCGCATTTCTGTATTACCAGCAGCTAGACTTCGATATGGGCTGGAGCCACTCGCATACTAGGAAGAAAGGGAACCTCTGATGGGATGCATTAAGGTATAGACTTAGATCCAGTCTAGATAACGCAACATGATGCATTTGACCAAATCAAACTTGTCTCGTCACTCTCAGTGTAGCTTGAGGATCACCTTGATTATCGATGATCGTCCAGTGTCATCGTCTAAACACTAACAGTTGAACAACGCAATATCACAGATTCATTTAGGTGAAACATGTCTCGATCACATGCATACCCTACCTAAAAATAAATCTGAAACACAACCGAAACATCCCACATACCTCACAAGTAAATGAGCAAAAAGCGCAACCGCCACGGCCAAGCCGGTGGCCCACCAGCAAAGAAACACAAATCCCATTCCACTAAACAACGCAATCCGCACGTCCACATCCCCAAAACTAACCCATCACCCTCGAACAACCAACAATCGAAAAAACTCACATCCAAGAACCCAAACCAATCGCAAAACCAACCTACGATACCCTTTACTGCAGGAGATCGAGTGCTATTGGTTGGCGAGGGCGACTTTTCGTTTGCGCAAAGTTTGGTGCTACATCATAAGGATAGGGTGCGATCGATAACTGCGACGTGCTTTGATTCGAGGGAGGAGCTCGTGAGGAAGTATGCGCAGGCGGGGGAACATATTGACGAGATATTGGGTGCAGGAATGAGAGAGGGAGGGAGAGATGGTAGTAATGAAAAACAGGGCGATGACGAGGATGATGAGGTTTACAACACCGATGATGAAGTTGAAGATGACGAGCACGAGCAAGGACAGACGAAGAGCTTAGAACATGTTACGAAAAGAGATAATGCGACTGCGCCAATAGAAACGAAAGTGCTCTACTCCATCGACGCCACAAAACTGCACACCTACAAACCCTTCAAGAAATCCACGCAAAACTTCACGCGCATCGTCTTCAACTTCCCACATGTAGGAGGCAAGAGCACGGATGTTAACAGGCAAGTACGATATAACCAGGCGTTGTTACACGACTTTTTCGTCTCCGCCAAGGCACTTTTGACGAAAGATATGAGCAAGGAGAAGGAATATGATGGTGAGAAGACTGGTGCGAATGATGTTCCTGTTGGAGAAAGGCGGAGAAAGGGCAAGAAGCAGAATAAGGAGCGAGAGGAGAAGAAGGTTGATTCGACGATACTGGTGACGCTGTTTGAGGGAGTGCCGTATACGCTGTGGAATATCAAGGATTTGGCGAGGAGTGCTGGGTTGAAGGTGTTGAGGAGTTGGGCTTTTAGAAGTGAGGTGTATCCTGGGTATGAACATGCGAGGACATTGGGGAATATTAGGGCGAAGGAGGATATCGCAGGAGCAGTTGATGTTGGCAATAGCGCACAGAAGCACGATGAGAGCAGTGAGAAGGGAGATGAAGGTACAAAGGGGACCGACGATGATTGGAGTGGCTTTGATGATGCCGATGATGACGAAGGCGACGATGACGATGACCATGACGAAGACGACGAGGCTACGGGAGAAAAGGCATCAGCAACGAGAGGTATTGCAGCCTCGGATCCATCGGCCAAGCGACCTGGGAGGTGGAGAGGTGAGGAGAGAGCCGCAAGGACGTATGAATTTGGTCTGGTGGAAGATGAAAAGCAGAAGAGTGCAAGTATCAAAAAGCCGAGTTCTGAGCATGACGAGGATGAGTTTGAAAAGTTCAAAAAGAAGCGGAAGAGAAAGGGTGGAAAGCTGTTTGATGAAGATGCGAGCTCCGAAGGTGAGAAATAAGAGGCTTGAACAAGTTAATTCGAGGAAGTCGATAGCTTGAATGTAATGACGCAGCGACAAGCTGCCTTGCTTTCTGCTTAACATTGTCCTCAACTATTGCAGTGTTGGGTTGTGGTAGATGCTTCTCTTGCTTGGACAGGTTGATATCGCATTCATCCGGCGTGCTCAAAGTCCTTATCCGTCCTCTCCATAGTCGTAACTGCCTCCATACCATTCACATCTCTCAACCCACATGCCAACCTAATCATCCACCACCAATCTCTCAATGATCCCAAGGATGCTTCCACCCCAACAACGCCGGTCCGTCCTTTTTCATTCTGTAAAACAACTAGAAGCATGTCATGTCAGCTTTTGACCATATTTCCCCTCTTATTGCCGGATCCGCATCAAGAAATCTTGCACAGAACGTACAAAGAACCACATAGAAGCTGGTAGCGCAGTCGCAAAGAATCGGTATAATGGTCGTGCTGGGTGAATGTGAATGGGGTGGCCGCCAGCGTGGGCGCCGTGAGCGGCTCCTGGTCCAGCCATTTTACTGGAGGCGCAGTGTTTGTCAGTTCGGGAGACTTGATGGCGGGTGGAAGTAGGAGCGTTAGCGTACTGTGAGGAGGGTGGAAGGTGATGTCGATGTCGTCCGTCAATAGTCACTCGTTTCAGGTTCAATGGATTGCCAAGCATTAGAACTCTATTCACGTGCCTCCATGACTTACGATTGAATGCGCGCTCAACTTCTTGTATTCTTCACTCATTCTTCGAGAGGTGTCCTTCTTATTGCGCGCTTACTCTCCTTGTGGTGGTGCGTTAGATAAAAGAAGGCAACATCACAATGAAGGCTTGCGCTCGGTGCTTGTCGTGACAACTTAATCCCCTACTCCTACAGCTCTTCAGCATTCTTCACGACTTGGCTTGCTTTTCACCATGGCAGCCTCTCCGTTGCCGCCTCAAAACGGCAACACAAGCACGCACAAATTCAAAGGATGTTCAAGCATAGGACAATATGACATTCTGCACAAGCTAGGAGAAGGAACATTTGGCGAAGTGCACAAGGCAATCTCAAAGAAGACTGGCGCCGTCGTCGCATTGAAGAAGATTCTGATGCATAACGAGAAAGATGGATTCCCAGTCACAGCGATCCGCGAAATCAAGCTTCTCAAACTTCTATCACACATCCATGTTTTGAAACTCGAAGAGATGGCAATGGAAAGACCACAAGGACCTGGGAAGCAAAAGGCGATAATGTACATGGTAACGCCGTACATGGATCACGATCTTGCTGGGCTACTGGAGAATCCTGATGTTCAATTCACGGAGCCACAGATCAAATGCTACACTATTCAACTGCTGGAAGGTTTACGATATATCCATAGCAACCACATCCTACATCGCGACATGAAAGCCGCCAATCTTCTTATCAGCAACAAGGGTATCCTTCAGATTGCGGATTTCGGTCTAGCACGGCACTACGACGAGCCCGTCCCGCAACCACGACAAGGTGGAGGAGAAGCAAGACGTGATTATACTACGCTGGTTGTGACGAGGTGGTATCGACCTCCGGAGCTCCTGCTTCAATTACGGCGGTATACTACCGCGATTGATATGTGGGGCGTAGGTTGTGTTTTTGGCGAGATGTTCAAGCGACAACCCATTCTTGCTGGAAAGAGTGATATAGATCAGGCACAACTCATCTTCGACATGGTTGGCTCACCCTCGGACACAAACATGCCAGGATGGAGCGAGCTACCAGGTTGTGAAGGTGTGCAGAACTTTGACTTTCGAAAAGGAAATTTAAGAGAGCAATTCAAGGATCTTAACGAGCAAGCACTCTCATTTCTCTCTGACTGTCTTACGCTAAATTGGAGAACTCGACTCACTGCAATCGATGGCTTGACACACCAATACTTCAAAACACGTCCATACGCCGCGAAACCAGAGGACTTACCCGTATACTCAGATTCACACGAGCTCGATAGGCGAAAGGCTAGAGGCGACAAGAAGACTGCGCCTCCACCCGCCCCAGCAGGCGGTACAGTCGGCATGGGGGCGAATGGAGAGTGGGCTGGACCCTCAGGACCTAGTAGTGGCGCTTATGCCAGTGGGCCACCAAGTCGGGATTATCGTGCAGGTCCTCCTAGACCCAACGCTGGTGGTTACGGTGGAGGCTCAGGCCCTCGTCCGCCATCATATGATAGCCGTGGAGGTGGAGGTTTCGAGCAGCGTGGATCACGGGTGCCTCCTGCAGCACACGCGGTTGGGCCTCCTCGAGCTGCGGGATGGAACCAGCAACCACGGTATGGCAATGAGCTACCACCACGGCCGCCGCCAGCTGCGTATCCTCCTCCGCGAGGCCATTCTGAAGCTCGGGATCGAGTTCCGGCGAATGCTAATGGCAATGGTACAAGAGGATCGAGCAAGGACACGTATATTCCGGCTTATGAGAATGGTGGGCCACCACGAGATGATCGACGTGAGCGTGAGCGTAGTGGTCCGCCACGAGAAAGAGGGTGGGAAAGACGTGAGCATAGAGGTGATCGGGATGTGCCTTCTGATAGAGAAAGAGACAGGCCTGCTTATCACGATAGACATAGTGGTGGTGGTGGTCTTGATTATGACAGTCATGATAGGAATAGAGGGATGAATGGGAGAAGTGGCGGTGGTGGAGGAGGCTATGACGATCGGGAAAGAGACAGAAGGAGGGATAGTGGTGGTGGTGGTGGTGGTGGGAATAGAGATAGAAGAGAAAGAGAAGGTGGTGGTCAACATTATGGAAATCATGATCGTCGACAGACGAGAAGTAGGAGTCCTGTTGATAGAAGGAGTAGGGATAGAGATCGAGATAGAGATAGAGACAGAGATGGAAGAGAATATAGAAGGTGAGATGATGACGATGTGGCATGGTAGCCTTGGTGAGATATGACCAGCATGATAATGGGATAAGATAAACTGGATTTGGATGGTGAAAAAAGGTGGATGGACATGTATCAGCATGCGGTATCAGGTAGCATATGGTGGGAAGCATGGCGTCAGGACTGGAGAGCAAGATGGCGAATGCCACAAGCCACGTCGGATGAGCAACATCCTCGCTTTATGGTAGGGTTTCCGAGGTAGACTACAAAACAAGATGAAGTCCTCAAAGAATACAAAGTCACGGTCTACGCCTTGTGCTGTACAAAAGGTGACGTGCCACTGTTCCAGTGATGATCGGACGTACGAGGAAGAGAGGCACGGCTTACACCTGTATCAGTCTTCTATGCTTACCATTTTTGTTTCCTTGTTTCTGTCTTCAACAGAGATAGTCACGACTCTGGACGCCCGTGCGTGAATCTGGTATGAAAAGGATCACTACCATTTTCGAATTGGAGCGTGAGTAGTACTTTTATACATTCCTGGATCTGAATACCTCCATCCTAATCAAATAAGAGTCACACGTACATCTCCGCCAGGTAGCAGCGACAACGCTGATGATGATTTTCGAAACGCAACAACACTTCGAGACAACGACGACGTCCTTGAGCTTGCTTCTGATCGGATTCCAACAAGATAGGCAATACACTCGAATTATACTGCCAATACATGCAACTACTTTTGAATTAGCATACACAGGTTGGCTATACCAGATCCAACGTATTTGAGGACCTGGATCTAAGATGAAGAATCCAATTCTCTTTTCTCGCTCTTGATTCAGCTATATTCATTCGCCGCTGGTTCTGTCTCTTCGTTCAATTCGACCTCCGGCTTATGAGCCTGTTTCTAGCATTAGTGTTGAGTTGTTGTTTGTCATCATTAATGGAGAGGTAAATACCCGGCGTTCTTCTTCTGAAATAAGATGCTGGCGGTGTATGGAGATGTTGTTGTTGCTTTTCTCTGTAGTAGAAATGTTATGGCGTTTTGTCATATAGTTTCTGAGTGATGTTGTACTTGCGAATATCATCGCATCTTTTTGCTCTTCTGACCGTTCTGGACTGGATGCTGAAAAGCTTGGGTGGACTGTCTGACTTCGGGGGCAATGTTTTACCACATTGTGGTGCTGGTTGAGCTGTTGTGAGACGGCAACTTTGCTAGGCATTTGCTCATCCTCTGATGCTTTCTCTTCGACGCCATCTCTGTTTCAGCAGATGAATAAGTAAGAGTGAAAAGGTAAAACCTGGTGTATGCGAATAAGTGGGCTCTGGAAGGGTGCCTACGCTAGGGTGACAACGAGGATGTTCTTACTGAAAAGAGTGAAGGAAAAAAATTATTGATCGGAATAACGACATGGTTGGGACACAAATTGTCGTGTAAGATAGAGAAGAGTCGCAGGCGTAGCTGGGCTTGGTATGTTTAGACTAGTGGATTGAAATCCCCAATCGAAAGAAGAGGCTACAGGCAAGACCGCTGAGTATAATCTGAGTCGGCACACTCTGATTGTTCCATTTCTTTGCAACTGGAGGTGGTATAGCCAGGCAGTATTTAGTAGATAAAGATCTTATTATTTTTTTATTATCTTGCTGGGACAGTAGATTAGCAGAGATCGCGTTGTATGCTTCCCTCCCTTGAAGGCGGTTTCTTGGCTACTCTTGCTCTGTTCCTTATGCGTATTGTAGTAGTTTCTACTGTACCCCTCAGTTTCTGCAATCATCCATCTATGGGCAAGTCCGATCGTTCACGACTTCCAGCCGCCTTCAGGCTTATTTGACGCGAAGCCTGCGAAGTCTGTTAGCAATTCGGCATCTTTATTACAACAGGTTCGATTAACTCACTCTGCACCTTGCCACCAACAGCAGCCAAATGTTCATTCTCCTCTCCACTCTCCTTCGCGACATACTTGGCAACAATTTCCACTGTTTCCTTGCCCTCCTTACTTCCACTCTTTTCCCTCTCATCAACCCAAGCCTGATACTGGTTCCACCACCACGTATGCGTCTCGCCATCTCTCCCCAAATACCCCGCCGTCCCATCTGCACTAACTCGAGCACTCCACGGCTTGTCCACGATATAATGCAAACACCTCACCTCGTCATCTCTCCACATCTCCGGGTGCCAATACCTCATCGTTTTGAGCGCATTATATTGCCATCCAACACTCATCCATTTGTTCCTGAAAAAATCCGCCAGGAAATCCTGATCGGGGAATTTGTATTCGCCTAGACTTGTGCTGGTGTTGAAGAAGTGTAGCATCCGCTGCCATAATTCGGTAGATGGTTGGAACAGGAACATGCCCGAGTTGAGAAGGTGATGTGTTGGTCGTGATTCTGGTGTTACGGGTGTTGGAGAAGTTAGAGCTTGTGGGTGCGGCGTTAGTGTGTATGCGCAGTTCTCCTTTGTCCAGTCAGAAGGAGCCCAGGCGTCCTTGTCAAGGTTGCAAACGCAAGCGTGATTGGCGGCGATCCAATCAGATGAGGGGAGGGTTGTGTCGAAAATGGTGTCCATATTTTTGTAAATGGCCATGTCGGCGTCGAGATAGCAGACGGTGTCGTATTCTGTCAATTCGAAGTGTCGTAATTTTGTCCTGTGAGAAGTCTAGGTAAGAATTGATGGAAAGTATTGAAGATGGAAAAAGCATACCAAGTATCACCAAATCTCTCAGCAATCAAGGTGATTTTCACATCACTTCTTGGAAAAAGTGCCTCGGTCTTCTTCAAGACCAGATTCAGCTTCTCAGACTCATTTTGCAGAGCAGTCACGCTGTCTTTTGTGAGGGCATCCGTGTACAGTACGACTAAAGGGTACTGTGAGTTTTGTTTACGCAGGGTGTATGCTAGGATGATGACGCCTGCGAGGTAGGAAGGCTTAGTGATCAAGGTTGTGTAGGCATAATTGTTTTTCTTGTCAGTGGCAGCCATGACTGGGGAGAGTCGTCACGTATTTGAGTCTTGAACGATTGACCTTTTAATTCTCAGAAGAACATGGATTTAGTGTTTGTTTCAAGATGGTTTGAGGTGTCTCTTGGCAAACGTCATGGTAGCCCTAAACCTCCTAGGCTATATTCCGCAAGCTCCTTCTCATACTGATTTCTTGCCACCTTCGAAATACCATATCGTAAGTTGCACTCCTACAATGCTTTTCGTTTGTGCGTGCCTGTGCCTAGAGATTGCGCTGGCCCAAGCAGATGTCGATCGTGATTACAAGTCGTACAACATAAGAGACAATGGAGATATCACGTGGAGATAAACTTGAATCCCGTTACCTCCGAGCTCCTCGTGATAAGTCAGCAAGGTGATGATGGATGCGAATGGAGGTTAGCAGGGTCTTGGCAGCAGTCTTGGCGGTTGTTTCAGAAAGAGCTATAAGTATCATGTAGTCCTACTAGTCCTTGTCAAACCATCCTGATCACTGTACAAAAAAAACATATCAACTCCAGCTATTGTACTTATAACCAAAATAATGGCAGAACAACAAATCATCGTCCTTATCACAGGTAAGCCCGCTCTCAACCTGACCTTTAATATCATCAGCTTACAGTCATACAGGTGCAAACTCCGGTATCGGATATGCAATCACAAAAGTCCTCACCACTTCATCCAGCAAATACCACATCATCATGACCGGACGTTCCCTTTCAAAAATCGAGTCCGCTGCGACCGAGCTCCGTGCTCTGCCCAACATCAAAGGCACAATCTCCACTCTCCAACTCGAAGTGACATCTTCCGCCTCCATCGCATCCGCCGTATCCTCCGTCGCAGAATCATACGGCCGACTCGACGTACTCATCAACAACGCTGGCATTGTAAGTTCCGCCGAGGACACACTCACCGCATTCCGGGATACGTTCGAAACCAACGTGTATGGGCCCGTGCTCGTCAGCGAAGCGTTCCGTCCTCTTCTTCTCAAATCTAGCAATGCGTACAGCTTGTTTATCACGTCCGGGCTTGGCTCGCTGGGCTTGGCGAGTGATGCCAGCAACCCGCACTATAGTTATCAAGGGACGTCGTACCGCGCTAGTAAAGCAGCGCTGAATATGGTTGCGGTGGAGGAAATGAAAGTGTGTAAAGGGAAGGTCAAGGTATTTACGTGCTGTCCTGGGTTGGTGACGAGTAATTTGAGAGGCACGAGTGAGGCTGCTAGATCTGCGGGGGGAAACGCTGAGGATCCGGAGACGAGTGGTAGGATGGTGTTGGATGTGTTGGAGGGGAGGAGGGATGAGGATGTTGGTAAGTTTATTCAGAGGAGGGGACTTTATCCTTGGTAGCTTTGTGTGGCTAGTAGGAGGTGTTTGGCTTGATAGGACGTAGTGTTTGTTTCGTGGCTAGAATCTTTAGTCTTTTCCGCTTCAGAGTATGATGCTGTTGTTGTGCCAATTCATGTCGTTCTGCCAAGCAGATGCTGACAGCTCAAGATCACCTGTTCGACAGCGAGGTGAAGAGCTAAGCTTAAGTGGTAATATGCATCATTAGCCTATCGTTAGCGGTCGAAAGCTTCGTTACGAGATTCAGGAGTGCCGTATTTCGTAGCTAGAGAATCATATTATGCTTCAGTCTCCTACTTTGGAGGACTGCGTCTATTTTGCAAGTTCTTAGCCACCGATGTTGCGAGTTCCACTCATTCTATTCCGTCCTCTCCACAGGCTTCTCAAACAAATAATGCGTCACACCCCAAGTATCACCACCCTCCCAAGCAAACAACTCCGCACAAGCCATATAAAAAATCTGCCATCTATAATACCACTTTGCCGTCTCCTCCTTACCATACGTCTCCTGCAAATGCGGCCAAATCTGCGCCTTATTCTCCATCATCTTCCTCAACCAATGCTCGCACGTCTTGGCATAGTGCATACCATTAACCCACCACTGTTCCTTGAGTGTCAAATCACGCTGGAAGAAATGTAACAGATCTGCGCTGGGCATGGTGCCGCCAGTGAAGAAATGCTCCGTCATCCAGCCGGTTTCAAAATCGTATGGTGTACTTGCGTGAGCGAAGATGTGGACGAATAGCTTGCCGCCGGGTTTGAGTGCGTGAGCGATTTTTGACATTAGCAGGGCGTAGTTTTTCATGTGTTCGAAGAGTTCGATGCTGAGGACGCGGTCGTAGACGGCGGCGTCGAAGGTGTGGGTTACGACGTTGCCGGTGACGACGGTGAGGTTGGTTAGTGATTTTGAGGCGGCGGCCGAGTCGATGTATTGTTTTTGGGTGCGGGAGTTGGAGAAGGCGGTGATGGAGCTGTTGGGGAAGAGTTCGGCGAGGTAGAGTGATAGTGAGCCCCAGCCACATCTGAAATTCGTTTGTCAGTCGATGACCCAAGTAGTCTCAGTCTGTGTTCGCGTGTGCTTCTCTGAGATTGACAGTGCTACAGACCCATTGCAGGTTACGTCACAATACTCGAAACCACAACCAACAGCGTACACATCACGCACGCGAGATCAACACCACTTACCCCAAATCCAAAATGCTGATGCCATCCACCAACCCAGCTCTATCCACATACACCTTCAACATCTCAATCTCTGCCTGACCCAAAGTCTCTCCTCCTTTCGGGTACAAACAACAACTATACTTCATCCTCGGTCCCAGACACGCCTGCAACACTCCCGTACCAACTTCGTAATGCTGTTCATTAGCTTTGGCTGTTTCAATGGCCATTGGTTGCGTATGCAGTGCTTTAATATATTGCATTTTCGTGGCATAGGCTGACTCTATTGATGTTGATGCAATTTCGTTAACGCGTTGAGCTAGTTGGTAGCGTATGCCACGGCGGATGACGAAGTGAGGTAGGTAGCCGCTGTCGAGGACGGTGTCTGGGAGAGGTGGGTGTGAGAAGAAATAAATGAATAGCATAGATGGAAAATCACATACCCATATAGGCATCCCATGTTGAGGGCATTTTTCGATATCACTCGAATATTTTACACCAGTCTGCAGAGAAAATCACGAATGCTTTTCGAGATATGAGAGTGAGGTTGAGGAAATGTTGCTCGTAACAGCAACGCCAGGCGCCAACAGGGTTAGGGCCAATGGCAACGGGACCCACTCCGGCGTTGAGTCAATCGCCATCATTTCGAGGAAAAACACAGCAATAAGATCATTTCAACTCACGACTAGATATCTCACCTGGTCGAGTCCATCCTTGCCTAGAGGGGCGTTGCAGCAAAACCTGCGTGATCTCCCTCCTTCTTGGAATAAGAGCATAAAAAAAAAATTGCCCAACATGCCAGTGACATCTCTCACCAAAAACCTCCCCTGTCTCACAACCTCCTCACGTGCCCTCCATCTCCGCTTCTACTCCGCCCCCAGCGACCGCTCCATCCCACCCTCCAAACAAAAATACATCCCCACCTCAGGCACCTACCCCCAAGGCTTCCTCGCCTCATCGGCCCACGTCGGCGTCAAAGCCTCAAACACACGATATGACGACCTCGCCCTCATCGTTTCAGAAACGGGATGTTCGGCAGCAGCAGTGTTTACGAAGAACAAATTCCAAGCTGCCCCGGTGACGGTGACGAGGGAGATGTTGAGGGCGAGGAAGGGGAGTGGTGTTAGGGCTGTTGTTGTGAATTCGGGGTGTGCTAATGCTGTGACGGGGAAGGCGGGGTTGGAGGATGCGAGGAAGATGGGGGAGGTGATGGATGCTCAGCTGGAGGGGACGCATGATGGGCAGGGATTGAGTAGTGTGGTTATGAGTACGGGAGTGATAGGGCAGCGGTAAGCACGATGATGAGCACAGATGTGATGCTGGCGTAAATGTCTTGTTGCTAATCTTACCAATTGATAGCCTGCCAATCACCAAGATTCTTGATAAAATCCCTACAGCAGTGTCGAAGCTCGGCAATACGCACGACCATTGGCTCGGCACCGCAAATGCCATCTGCACAACCGACACTTTCCCCAAACTCATCTCCCGCCAGTTCACTCTACCTTCCTTTCCCAACACCAAGTTCTCCCTGGCAGGCATGACAAAAGGCGCCGGCATGATCCATCCCAACATGGCAACTCTCCTCTCAATCATCGCAACAGACGCTCCCATTTCTCCATCAGCACTTCAAAGCGCTCTAACCACAGCAGCCAATGCTTCCTTCAACTCCATCTCCGTCGACGGCGACACTAGCACCAACGATACGGTTGCCGTTCTTGCAAATGGTGCAGCATCAGCACAATCACATCCGGATCAGTCCATCACATCCTCTTCGCCGACAAATACAGACTACGCAGCTTTCTCGCGCGAGCTGACAGGCCTTTGTACTTCCCTCGCACAACTAATCGTCCGCGACGGCGAGGGTGCGACTAAATTCGTCACCATCCGCGTCCTAGGTGCAGCAAGTCGCGAGGTCGGACACAAGGTTGCCAGCACGATCGCACGAAGCCCATTGGTGAAGACGGCATTGTACGGTCGTGATGCAAATTGGGGACGTATACTCTGTGCCATTGGATATGCTGAAGGATTACCGGAAGGAGCCGTAGTGCCAGAAAAAGTATCCGTGAGTTTTGTGCCTGCAAAGACAAGCGGACCAGCTGCAGCAGGTCCACCAGTAAGCAAGGAGACGGAAGGAGCGAAGCCGATGAGAGTGGAAGAGAGGAAGGAAGCTCCTATTGTCGAGAGTGATGAATTGAAGTTGCTGGTTGATGGCGAGCCGCAGAATGTGGATGAGCAGAAGGCTGCGAAGATGCTGGCAGAGGAAGACCTGGAAATCCTGGTGAGGTTGAAGCCTGTGGAGGAGATGTCGGAGCAGGATGAGGAAGTCTTGTTCTGGACTTGCGACTTCAGTCACGAATATGTGACGATTAATGGAGACTACAGAACGTAGGATAGGTCGAGATTTGTAGTCTAATAGGTCCGTCCCGAAGTTGAATGTTGTATCGATGTTCGACACGCCCAGACGTCTGAATGTCTGGGCTAACATCATGTACTCGTACAACATCCCAATCTACTCGTCTATCCATTGCTTTGACCTTGGCGTGCTCTTCTGAAAAGATCGAGAAGCACATCTTGTTGTGGCTGTTGGTTGTTACCATGATGGCTTGAGTGACCGTACCCGTTGTATCCGTTGTGTGGCTGCTGCTGTTGTGGCTGCACTTGAGGTTGTACTACAGGACCCCCGAAAAGACCTAAAAGCCTCTGCCTTTGGGATTCCTGCTCCATTTGTCTACCATGAAACACATTCTGATACTGTTGATGATGCCCATTCGTGTAACGTTGCTCATATACTTGACCTTGATGCTGATCTTCATAAGCCGATTGCTGTGGTTGTGATTCTTCCTCATTCTCTTGTCCATATATGTCCTCCTCGTTCCCCTGTCCATATATGTCCTCCTCAACCTCTCCATTCATCTGCTGAGACCCGCCCACTGCTCGGCTTTGCTCTGCCCTAACGGCGCAATCCATGATCACCTGAGCATTTATCTCTCTCATCGATGCCGTGCTGCTAGGTTCTGGTTCTGCAAACACCCATAACCCATATATCACCGCTGCAGCTTCTTCTTCGTCGTCATCGTTTTGCGCCAGGTCTTCTTCAGCGGGTGGAAAGGGCACAACAGCTGTGGTTGTGCCTTGGAGGATGATGTATTCTGCTGTCACTTCAATCTCATCCGGTGTCGTGAGCTCGAGGGAGAAGTTGTCAAGGCCGCGACGGTTGAGGACGTGCACGGTGTAGCGCTCTATCAACGTGGTGCCGTCTGGTGATAGTTCTGGAGCTGATTGACAAACAAACAGACTGCCTTCGATGCCGGATTTCTCCCAGGTTTGGCTCGCAGGATTGAAGGTGTAGATGACGGCATAGGGCGCGATGGAGAGGATCGAAGTGATATGATGGTTGTGACGACGAAGGACGGAGAGGTTGAGGTCGGCGTTTGTGCGGAGGGGAGGTGGATGAGGGTGATGTGTTGGTGCAGGAGTGGGATGCTGTGTCGCGAGCATGGTGAGGGGTTGATGTCGTCGTGAAGTGAGAGAGCACAAGTCGTTGATGAAGGAGTCACGTGGAGGGATGGTGGTGCTGAGATTTAAAGTGGTGATGGTCGTTTCATGAACGCTACGTCTTGGCAGTGACATTCGCAAGAGAGCTGGTGGGGGTCTTGCTCAGCCTCAATGACGAGGCAAGCTGAAGGAGGCAATTTGAGAGATGCGCATCCCTGACTTTAGCATGAATACGGCCACTTTTGGAGTCTTCTATTGCTCGTAGCTCTTCTTTCCACACTTCCCTGTCTATGAGACGACAACACTACATCGTGGCCTAAGCTGCCACTTCCTAATCTTCCTTACTACCCCTCATCATGTCTCGAGCCAGGAGCACCACGGCCAGTACTGCTGGCAGTACCACGGGCAGTCTCGCAGGTAGCACCAGCAGCAAAAGTCCCGCCGTCTCCTTCATTGACTCCAAAATTCCTGGTGGTCTCCCTTATCCAGATGTCGACGGCATATCTCCCACAACCTCTACCCAGCTTTCCATGGCCAGTCGAGTACACGAACGTCGCTCAGAATTCACCCGCCCTCAGGCCACGCGGATACGAGTGGGAAGCTGGAATGTTGCTGCGTTTAAAGGGACTGAGCTTGATCTGGCAGGATGGTTTGTGAGAGGAAAAGGTGTTTCTGAGGCACTCTCAGGGATGTCACTATCTGACAAGAACACGGACCGTACGGAAGGGTTCGAAGAACAAGAAGCACGGTGGTCCAAATATCAGTCAACTATACCAAAACATGATCCTGGAAGTCTACCAGCAGGGGAAGAGGTGGGAATATATGCTTTGGGATTACAAGAAGTCGTGGATATATCGTCTGCTGCAGAAGCGTTACGACCATATACGGATCCTGCTCCTGCGAATAAGTTCAAAGAAGCAGTACAAAGTAAACTACCACCTGGATACGAGCTGGTTGCAGAAAGACAGCTTATTGGATTGCTGTTGCTCATTTGGGCGTCTCCTACTGTACTCCCTCAAATCAGCTGGACATCGACGACCAGTGTAGGGACAGGTCTGATGGGATACATGGGGAACAAGGGCGCTGTGACCGCCAGGATCGTGCTTGGAGGTACGACGAGACTGGTTTTCATCAACTCACATCTTTCGGCAGGCACAGGGAAAGCAGAAGCAGAAAGGCGGAATTGGGATGCTCAACAAGTTGAAGCAAGAACGCGATTCGATCCGATAGTCTGTGACCAGCTGTGAAATTCGACGACGCATACACTGACATGCTTCTAGACTGACGACGCTGGTATACAACACGGCGGTGAAAAGATTGGCGACGAGGACTTTGCTTTCTGGTTTGGCGATCTCAACTACAGACTCGAGGGTATCCCTCCCGATGATGTAAGGCGGCTACTCATGCTGCATACACAAAATGAATACGACGCCGGATCGAAGTCAAATGCGACAATCGAGCATGAAATTGGTAATCAGCATGGATCATCATTGCCTTCGATTTCGACAGCTGCATCGAATCACCAAAAGTCAAACCATGACAGTCACGATCAAGAATATCACATGAACCACAGTGAGGATCCAGCTTCATTGCAAACGACAATCGACTCTCTCCTTTCGCATGACGAGCTTATTCAACAAATGCATGGTCAGAAGATGTTTCACGACGGTTGGCGAGAAGGTCCAATCACCTTTTTACCTACATACAAGTACGACAGAGGCACCATAGGTGTTTTCGATACTACCGAAAAGAGGAGAGGACCAAGTTGGTGCGATCGTATTTTATACAGGACAAGGAGAGACCTAGAACTCTACAATGATACAGTCTTAGCAGATCAAGTAGCTCAAAAGCAGGACGCGGAGCTAAAATCCAAGGGTATCAATACTTCCCTCCATGAAGACTCGACCCTTTTCGACTACAATCCTGATGCGGACGGAGACGACAGCTTCGAAGAACAACCACCTGAAGCAATGCCAGGCAGTGGTAACATCAAACACGTCATAACAAAAGAAGGGCATGAAGACACAATCAAACTCGAATACTATATCACGCACCAACGTGTGCTCTCTTCCGACCACAAACCAATCGATGCTGGTTTCCTTCTTCAATATAACGCCATCGTGCCTGAACTGAAAGCAAAAGTGCAGCAGGAAGTGGCGCGAGAACTCGACAAAGCAGAGAACGAAGGTCGCCCAATCATCACTCTTGTAGTAGACAGCGGTTCAAGCGATCCCGACAGTCACGGTAGCCCATTTGACGGAGCAGATTTTGGCAGACTTCGCTATGATGAACCCAAACTACGAACTCTCACTGTAGCCAATACTGGGCCAATTCCCGCAAGATTTGGTTTCGCAATTCGACCCCAAGATGCGCCTTCCACATCCCCTCGCTGGCTCAAGATACGCTTCGAAAAGCAACCCGAGCGCATCACCAAAGAACACAAACAAGCAAGTCAAGACGCACATGAATGGTACGATAGCATTCCTCACGTCTATAGTCTCGCGCCAGGAGAATCATGTAACGTCAATCTCGTGGCGGAAATTGCTGACAAAGAACTTGTGCATTCGCTGAATTCACACGAACACCTCGAAGACGTACTCGTATTGAGAGTCAAAGACGGCCGCGACCAATTCCTAGCACTGCGCGCAGACTGGCAGAAAAGCAGTCACGGGCATACTCTCGACCGCCTCCTGCGCGTCCCTGAAGGCGGCGTCAGAAAGTTACAAAACCAGCACCCGGAGGGTAAATGGCGACATCGATTTGCTGCCAAACTAAGATCTGGTGATAACAGTAGCGGACACGCTAGGAGTCTAAGTGGTACCGAAGATGATAACAGCGGTAGTGGCAGAGCTAGCTTTGAAGACGAAGAGGTGAGATGGTCAGCTCCTCGCGAGATATTCCGGCTGACGGAAGAAATAGAGGCGTTGATCGAACGGGCTTGTGCTGAGTGGTCGATGCTGGAATCTGCCGAGGACAATCCCCTGGCACAACCGGGATATCCGTTCCTCCCGTCTTCGTGGACGCTGAATGATGCCGAAACACGACGAACTTATCGTGTCTGTATCAATGAAGCACTGGATACGAATACGCCGTTTTCGGACCACTTGCCGCCTACGCTTCCGCCTACACATCGACTCGAACTCTTTGCGGAAACACTCGTCCTTTTTCTTTCGAATATTCATCATGGTGTCATTACACCCGCGCTTTTCGCGGCACTGGAGTCACATCATTTTGATAAGTCACGTCATGTGAGGCACGGTCTTGGAGTGGAAGATCAAAAAGCTAGGGTGCTTGAGATTATGGATACGGAAGAAGGGGGAGGGTCGTGCAAGACTTGTTTCGTGCTGCTCATGTCGAGTCTGGGGAGGATGTGTGCTGAGATTGCGGCAGCGAGTGTTGAGGTCGGGGTTGCTGCACCAGCACCAGCGCACGGACCGATGGGTGCAGTGGGAGGGTTCTTGTTGAAGAGGATGGGGTCGTATGATGCGAGTACTGCCGGTAGTGCTGATGTTGCGGTTGTGAGGGAAAGGATTTGTAGGAAGTGGGCGGAAGTGTTTGCGCCGGCTGTTGTGCATGTTGATAAGAAAGCGATGCCTAAAGGTGGGTATGAGGAGAGGAGGAGAGAGCTTGTTGAGTTGTTTTTGAGCTCGTCGTGATTGGGAAAGAGGAGAGTAGACTAGGAAGAGGTAGAGAGTCCTTCACGAATGTTTATGACCACAATGAACAAATAAAATATTACGTCCACCAGCTATGTAGTGAGGCCGAAACATTTCACGAAGATGACTTTATCTATTTCTGCTTCGACAATATCCCAAAGGTTTGAGCATTTGATCTTTCGAGAATGCAAATCGTAACTCAAGGGGAAAAAGTTGTGAAGATTGCTGGGAATTGTTTTCGTACTCGAAAGCTATGGTACGATTTGGTTATCTTAATATAATGATCTTTAGGATGTATTGGTTTTGATATAAGAGTTTGTATTCTACTTCATTACTGTTTCGAACCTCCTCGTTAAATGAATATTGAAACTTGCTGGCCAGCAGGCCAGATTGATTCTTTTAATAGAGAAGCATTTCCCTTCACTAGTGCGGGTTGAGTAGCATCATTCATTATGGATGTTCTGATTTGAGAGTGAAGGGCGCTGCTTGTCGTGCTAACGGGGTTCGGTGGGACTGTCGCCGCTCACTTTCGAGGAGGAAGAGGTTTACTTAGCACTTTTATCTATAGTTAACGATGGTTGTTAATTGAACTGAATGTAATATATATGTCTTAGGACTTAGGCTTGGACCGCGTTATGAAACGAGAGACATTTTTCATGTCGATCATCATTAGGCTCGCTATGTGTAGCCGCTGCTATGTCGGATTCTTCGTTCTGAATTCCTCATCTTTAAGAAGAGATGGTAGGTTTTTCCTTTTAAAGTCGAGGAATTTTGCTGTAAATGAAAAAGGCATGTTGACAGTCTTGTTGATGGAAAAAAGGTTGATGTTGTTTGTAGAGATAAGGATGGGCAATACTCCTCTGTATCCCTAGTGCGTGAAGCTCTGCATCGAGAAGTAGACAAGAGAGTAACTCAAGTGCTTGTAGGCGTCTTCCGTCAAGTTATATGCTTCGTACATGTTGCCAAGCTCTTCTTTCTCAGACTTGCCCTTACCGATTGAGTGGAGGCCAGGTAGAGCATCTCCGTTAGAAGGGCTCAATCGTTGTTCAGTAGGCTTCACGGTCGTGTCTTGAGTGTTCGTGAGGCAATGTGCGAGTCTGGTATGCGGTGCGTAAAGTGTTGATTCCTTCGCTTCGTCTGAGAGGATCAGTACAATTTATGCATATGAACAATGTTTCGGCTGTATGGTCTACGTATTGCTGTCGACAGAGAACCAAGATGTATTGCATTTTGCGAAAAGATGGTACAAGACTAGCTCAAAACTGTGCGGCACGATATCCATGAATATCAAGGAAAGGCCGATACGGTGCTGAAGGTAGTGGGAAATGGATAGTGCGAACGAATGTATTGCTGTAGTTCTAACTAACTATTGAGTACTGGCAAGCATATGGGGACTGTGACGAGTATAATCGCTATGATAGACATATCCTCAAGTACCAAGCCCAATCTAATAGACATAAATGAAGTCCTCGTTCTTAAGATCTAAAAGAAGGAAACCAGGGTCAGTAATGTTCTACACATATCACATGGAACAACAGAGAGAAGAAACATACCAGTAATATCATCAAAAGCCTTCTCACCAACATTCTCGCCCTCAATCTCGTTTCCAGCAAGGCCCTGGTCTCTCAACTCGTTGTTCGACATCATAGACAAATCGATAATAGTCGCCGACTTGCCCACAGCAACACGCATGTTCGCGTGTTTGCGGTTAAGGAAGCGTAGGTATCCGGCCGTGATGATGACGAGAACGGAGATTGTGACGAAGATGACAAGACAGGCCGTGAGACCCTTGGTGTATTTCGGTGCCTCGTTGACCTTGAACAAAAGCGGACCAATGATGTTTCCTCCGTTGGAACCGATGAACATGAGACCGACCAAACACTTCTTCTTGGTGTCGCCTCCGGTGTTCTGCTGCGACCAGGAGTATACGAGAGGACTGATACCGGGGTAGAATGAGATCAAGTAGTAGCCGGCGAGCAGCTTTCCCCTATTGCTGACATGGTAGGGGATGGTCAATAGCATTACGATACCGATGATGGAGGGAATGGTGAGGACCATGAGGACAACGCTCTTGACTTTGTAGCGTGTAGCCACGTAGGCGCCACCGATCGTAGAGACCATCTGCACAGCGCCAAAGGGGATGTTGAAGAGAATCGTGGTGTATTTGTCGAAGCCGAAAGCCTTGATGATCAAAGGTCCGAACGTTGAGATACCACCGCTGGGGATTGAGATGGCGAAGAGGAGGCAGAAGAACAACCAAGTCTTGAGATCGAGGAGGACTTCGCGCACTTGTGTCCAGTCCCATTTGCCGGAGCTGACACCCATTTGGTTCATGCGGAGACGCTCGACAGCTATGAGCTTCTCATCATACTTGAGGAAACGTGCGGTCATTGGGGAGTCCGGCATGAATATTAAGACGAAGATGGCGACTACGAGTGTGAGGAGACCGCAGAATAGGAAGATGACTGTTGGAAAGCAAGTGGTCAGATATGGGAGAAAGAAGACTAAGAGGGTTAAAGGGAGAAAATGACTTACTCTGATAAGTGTAAAGCTTCGTGCTGTGGATATGTCCCAGACCATACGCCAACAAACTGCCGAGAATGTTGACAGCGCCCAGAGAGGCATACCAGAAAGAGTTGCGAAGAGTCTGTTCTCTCCTTCTGTACCACATATTCGTGATGGCAATGAAGGTAGGAGCAATAGCAGATTCAGCAACACCAAGGAGGAATCTAGTGCCCAAAAGGCCCTTGAAATCGCGTGCGGCGCACATCTAGTAATGATTAGATGGTGAACTGTCAAATAAAAGGTGTGCTGGATAATACTTACACAACAGAGGATAACCGCCCATGACAAGACCATTCCACCGGCGAACTTCCCGATAGGCAATTTCACCAAGAGGTACGCAATGAGAGGTTGGAAAACCAATTGTGCCTTGAATAAATAGTCAGCTTTTTGGTCCACTCTCGTCGTTCTTCCGTGATCGTTGGCTTTGTCTGAGTTGCATTCTCGTTTAAGACTTACAATATAAACCACAGAGCCCAGCCATGAATATTGTAAGCCGACAAGGTGGGCATCTTGAACAATGCCAAAAATCGACGCGTACGACAAAGAACTCTTATCCAAACTTTGGAGACCTGAGAAAAGGTTAGTGAAATTTAATACGTGGCTGAACATCAGAAATGCTTACCATAAACCACGAGAAGAATAGGAAGCAGTGCGATGTCAATCTTCCTCAAAATGCGCTTGTTTTCCTCGGGTGTCACAACAACTCGATGGCCCTCGGCCTCAGCCTGCTTCAGCAGAGCAGCTGCTTTGTCTTTGTGTCCGGTAACATTTTGATCGCTGTTGTTGCCTAAGTTGTTGTCGCCTGTAATCTCGAATGTGTCGGCACCATAGTCAGACTTGTTGGTAGCCATCTTGTGTTGAAGATGATGCTTGAAGCAGTCGTTGCAATGGTTGATCTGCTAGACACAAGGTATTGTTCGAGCAAGTAAGAGAGACGAAACGTGCAATGATGAATACACGAGGACGAAGGACTTATACAATGATATCCAGGAAAGAACGAGAGGTGTGGAGGATTCAATGTGATAACTCCACAACGAAGAGGATACAGACGTTCTTATATGCTAGAGCCACCAGCGCGATGGCTGTGGGGTGGTGCTCTGGGGTACATGCCGGGGAAGTCGTTGTCTTCTCCAGAAGCCGGCGCGTACACGCTTTTTCATTCGGCCGACTAAATGCGAGAGAATCTAGCCAAGTTGACGTTGGCAAAAGAGGAGCAGGTCAGCCGACGCTGCAAGGATATGACCCGAGAACACTCCTGAGCCCAGCCGGAAAGATGAGAAACCTTAGATCGCGAAGACACTAGTCGGACTTGGTCGGCCGAAATGCTCTGCTGTGTTTCATCTCCAGACGTGGGGTGGAGTGCTTGGACTGTTCAAAAGCGGAGACAGGGGCCTTGTGGGATAGTATAGAAGACCAGAAAGACATTCGTTTATCAATATCAATACCCTTTGCCTTCGTTGTTCACATCTAAGCACAAGTCACAGATCTTGCCCATCGTCTTTGCATCGCTCTCTCGATATGGCACCTCAAAATGAGTACGTCCCTCGAAACTACGAGGTAGACTCATCTTTATTAGAGTCTCCTTCGTCCATCTTCCTTGAGAGCAAGGAAAACAACAGACCGGCCGTGAAGTTCTCATTGGAGGCTGTTCGTCCTGGTGTATTTCGAACCACATTCACCTCAGACACTCATCCACTCCCACCACGTCCTAGCGTGCATCGGCCAGTGGCTGCTGCTACAAATGGCGTACATGCCCCAAAGCCACTGCCCGAGAAGAAGAAGCAGATCGTCAGTGGGGATGTGGTAGCATCGATCGAGTTCGACGACGTGCCTTTAGTCACTGTTGGCTACCGTAATGAGAAACCTCTGCATTCGGATTTACCTTTTAGATCCTATGTTTTGGATGGGCCAGGTGTTGCACACTACACCAAATACAATCGCCATACTCTTCACGTTGGTCTTGGTGAAAAGTCGGCACCGATGAACCTATCAAACAGGAAATTCAGCATTGATGCAACAGATTCGTTTGGCTATGATGCTCACAGGACTGACCCTCTGTACAAGCACATCCCACTTTTAATCAATGCAACGCCTGATGGAGTAATTGCTACGTTCTCTTCTTCCTACAGCAGAGGTGCAATCTCAGTCGGCTCAATCATGGACGGATTATGGTCCGCTTTCAAGGTCTACCAACAAGACCATGGTGGTTTGGAAGAGTACATCTTGGTTGGTAAAACCATCAAGGAAGTCGTGCGAATGTACGCCGAGCTTGCCGGAATGCCACGTAAGTTTATTCTATCATTATGAGTGTGGTCTGAGACCTGACCCAATCTGTAGTACTTGTCCCTCGTTGGGCTTTTGGATACATAGCTGGCGGTATGAAGTATTCGATGCTTGACGAGCCTAGAGCCTGTGATGCTTTGATGGGCTTTGCCGACAAACTTCTCGAGCACGATATCCCATGCAGCGGTTTCCAGATGTCATCAGGCTATACCATCAGTGAGAAGGCACCTCATACCCGCAACGTCTTCACCTGGAATCGACACCGCTTTCCTGACCCTCAGGGTTTCGTGAAAGAGTTCGATGCTCGAGGAGTCAAGCTCATGATGAACGTCAAGCCTTATGTCATGGGTACTCACCCTGAGTACGCAAAGCTGGTGAAGCAGGGAGCCCTCTTCACAGATCCGACAACAGGAAGCAGCGCTGTGGCCAGATTGTGGTCAGCAGGGGTAAGGGCATCTCGGTTCACTCATAATAGACTGTAGACTGACACTACTATAGGGTGGCGAATCAGCCGAAGGTGGCCACATCGACTTGAGCTCACAAGCTGGCTACGCTTGGTGGGTGAACGGCATTAGAGAGCTAAGAGAAATGGGAATTGTTTGTCCATGGAACGATAACGTAAGCCAAAACACTTCTCTTCCTATCTCTCGCGGTACAAAACGTGCGAAAGCTGACTTCTCACAGAACGAATTCGTCATTGCCCAAGATAACTGGGAGCTGGCTTTGACGGAAGAAACTACGGCAAAGAACGTAGCCAGCACTGGCCTCGACAGGAAAGACCTTGGTCTCTGGGGTCGTAGTATGCTTACTGAGCTTCATGGAAAGGCTAGCTACGACGCTCTCGTCTCTGTTGCTCCTGACGAGAGACCATTTGTCCTCACGAGGTCTGCTGGCGCTGGAACAATGCGTTACTGTGCTAGCTCCTGGAGTGGTGATAACACCACGTCTTGGGATGGTATGCGTGGTGCCAACGCAATCTCTTTGAACGGCGGTATGTCCCTGCTGCAATGCTATGGTCACGATATTGGTGGTTTCGAAGGACCTCAGCCATCACCTGAGCTTCTCGTTCGCTGGGTTCAGTACGGAATTTACTCATCACGTTTCGCTATCAACTGCTTCAAGACATCGCCGGAAAACAACAATGTCGGTGATGTGATCGAGCCCTGGATGTATCCTGAAATCATCCCGCTTATTCGAAAGACTATCAAGCGAAGATACGAGCTGATCCCATACATCTACTCTCTCGCACTGGACAGTCACCAAACAGCCTCACCACCACAGCGATGGACTGGTTGGGGCCATGAAAACGACAAAGAGGTGTGGGAGAACAAGGTTTTGACGGATGGTGAAACACAATACTGGCTTGGTGATTCGCTACTGATTGGTGGCAATGGTACCTTCGAGGCTGGCGAGACCATTGCCAAAACATATCTTCCAAAACAAAACGCTGATGATCTCGGATTTTTGAACCTCAACGCTCCATTCCAGCATTTCGAAGCCGGTCAATGGGTCAAGATTGAGTCACCATGGGAGTCTAGCATCCCCGTACTGGCCAAGGTCGGTACCGGTGTACCTGTTGGCAGGAGTGTACAAACGGTTGCACCAGGAGATTCCAAGAACTCGGCTCAACTTCCTGCTGACGACTACCGTGGTGTCGAGATTTTCCCACCTCCTGGTAGTTCACACGGACGCTCTTTCAAGTTTGAGTGGTTCGAGGACGATGGCATTTCAGCAAAGACAACCATCTCCACATTCAGCATTTCGTACAGCTCTTCAGATGGCGACGTCACAGTCGAGTTCAAGCACGAGAACGGTGACTTCACTCCTCCATGGATGGGCAAGATCGACATCATCCTGCCTCCAGGTGATAGCAGGTCTGTAGTGGATGCTTCTGGTAAGCAGCTTAACCGATCACAAGGACCGGAAGGCCGCGAGACTTTTCAGTTGATCATGTCATGAGTATGGTGTTGTGTGAAACTTTGGCCTAAGTACGATGGAGCATTTGGGATATAAGGCGTTAACAGGGATTATGACATTGGATATTGAATCTTTCAATCATATTTGCAACAGTGCTCAAGATTATCATTTGCTTCGCCAATACTGTCGTGCCTCGAATACACTCTGGTGACCAACGGTGGACCTAGATTCAACTTTTCCGCACAATGAAGCTGTACTGTACTGTGAGGCATTCCAGGTTGTTTGTTGATTGATTTTGTGGTAAAATACTGTGTGCCGAAACTCTGATTATTAATCGACACCCTCACAACCCCCACGTCGTTCATTCATGGCACAGTCCCACCATCAACCCTCGTTCTTACCTCACTTGGCCCGTCCCGATGATTGCAAGAAGGTTGGCGCATTCTTCATCCCGCAGTCTCCTCTACCTTCCACCACTTCGAATCTTGATTTCCACGTGGTATTAGACATGAATGGATTCAAATGTCACCCCAAGCATGGAAGAACCTACTCCATTAGGCCCTCTAGGTCGCAAGAAGCGTATTCCTAAAGCGTGTGAATCTTGCAGAAGGTGCAGAATGTGCCCTTGGAAGTGTTGTTCTGCTTCTTTGTTCTGATCGTGCTGCAGATCGAAACTCAAGTGTGATCAGCAAAGACCATGCACTAGGTAAGGGGGCAATTTTCGCGTCGATTAAATTTGTGTGCTGATAGCGAGAAGGTGCGCACAATATCGTACGGAGTGTGTGTATGTAGAGGCGGTGAGGGACCCAGTCTCAGAGTGAGTGAAAGGTCCAATACCAATACTCGAGGAGTGATCCTGATCAGAGGTAACCCAGGAGATTCGAACAGCTGGAGAATCAAATATTCTATCTACGGCAGCAGGTTCAGAGTTTGAATCCTACTTCATTACAGAACTCATGGCAGCCTATCCAAGGCTCCTCGACAGATATGCAGGCAACTAATCATGGAACATCCATTCCATCAGTCACATCGCTCGACCTGGCCGATTCTCGAGCTGTAAATACTGATCAAGCTACAACCGACCTAGGGGGAGGCTGCAAGCGGAAGTGGCATGACTTCGAAATGAATAACCCTGATGGTAGTAATTTCGTGCAAAGGGGGCTTATATCGCCTGTGGATGCACAGGCTTGGTTCGCAAAGTAAGTGCACAATGGACGGAGGAGTGGTGTGACCGGTATGCTAAGTGATCTACTAGCTTCTTTGAAGGTTGCGACAGATTCGTTCCCTGCTTCACTATAACACTCGACACATACAATTCTATCTGGGCCAGGAGTTCCTTACTGTTTGATACCATTGTAACATTCGGTCTGCGGGCGGCGCATGGATCACTATCCCCAAACTTTCAACATCTTCATGCGTTACTTCGGGAAAGGATATACAACCTACTATTCGAGCCGCTGACGTCGAAAACAGGTGGTGTAGAGGCTATTCAAGCTTTACTGGTACATGCTTGCTACGCTGATGAAGGAGGCTTACTTGTATCATTGGCTGTACGCTTTGCACTCAATTTACTTCTTCCTGACAGCCTAGAGGACCTGCTACGCTGCATCATGAGCAGAAAAGCTGGCGTTTCCGAAGAAATCAGTCAAGAGGAGCAAGAGCTTTTCCGTCTCACTAGAGTATGGTTTACCACTTTCAACCTCGATACAATACACAGCCTTGATGGAGGTAAAACACCAAGTGTGACTTTCAAGACTTCGCCAAGAAGGCTGAGAATGCTGTGCAACCATACTCTATGTACACCTACAGATCTCAGATTGTTCGCTCAAGTCGAGCTGAACGTGATGCGTGTCTCAATATACGCATCCCTGTCCTCTAGTTCTACCCTTCTCGAGCTTGATGCAATGGAAAGACAAATCTCCTCTGCAGTACAAGGTGCGAGCATTGACCTGGACCTTTGGCTGGAGGAATGGGCTGCTCTCAGTGCCAAGCACATTCACCAGCAGGACCACATAGACACTCTCAATATGCGCGTGCAGCACGCTTATGCGTTGTTGACGATTCACTTACGAGCCCTATCTGTTGGCAGCATCGAGAATATTGCTGCAATGACATTCAGCCAACAAGGCCTAGCACAGGCAGCACAACAAGCAGCAGTCAAGCACTTAAAATTGATATTAACTCGAAGTCATAATGCCAAACAGGATAATGAACAATTACCAACAGATAGACCATATCTAGCAAACTTTAGGTACGCCGATGTTGCGATTATCCTTCTACGACTAGTGTCATACTGATATTTGAGATAGATATGCGATGCGTTTCGTCTGGGCCAAGTGCGCGTTCTCAGTACTGCTAGTTCTGCGACTGGGAGTACTACTGAAAGAGCCTTGCCAGACAATGCTTGAGCATATTCACGATGCACGAGAACTCTTAGCCGAGCTACAGAGGGCAGGTGGGTCAGAGGTGCGTTATACACACATTCTGGCAAGTAGCATCGAAAAATGCGAGCGTGCTGTGGATCAGCAACAAACTCCAGGTCCTCGACAAAGCTTGGTAAACCAATCTACGACCGACGTCTCTGAGATGAATATGCATGATACCACGTCAACCCTTAGAAGTGTAGGGGGATCCAGCGTTGCTCAGCATGACTTGTCACCTTTAGAGACGTATGTTCCACAAGAACTACGTTTTGAATGGGCTTTCCCAGGTAAGCAAGAAGAAATCCGGAGAAATATAGGACAAGCTAATCTTGTCTCAGGCCTCAACTTGTATTACCTACCTCTTGACTGGCAAGAGCTCTTCACGGAATTTGGTGCAGTCTTCTAAGAGTCCAAGGCTGCCATTTTAACGTCAAAATGTGGCCTATACTTGCAGATGAGGGGTGCGAACATTCCGATGTCAAGTCGACGACTGTTCTTCGCCAATAAAGTAAGAACTTACTCACGCTATTTACGCCATGTACAAGCGTACGATTCCGCACTGGACTTATCGTCCTAACCGCGAGCCGCGAACTGTTGATCACGAGGTCCTCGATGGTCGTGTTTTCTTCCCCTTTCACGGAGAACTCTGGCCGAATTCCGAACGGGACAATCTTCGGCATCTTTAACCTCTGGCGTGGGGTGATGATGCGGGGTCTATTTACTGTACCCCATCTTCTTTGGTTCCCGAATACTTCTTTTCGACAACGCAACAGATAGTACAAGCGGCAAGATGATGGACATCTCTGAAATTCGTAAGCTCGGGGAGATTGATGAGGAGTTTTCACAGGTATGTCATGCATAGCCGCCCATCTCGGACAGAGACCTACACTATGACAGCATCTTAAAACCAATGGCATGGCTCCTCGCCCTGGTTCTTTGGAGGACCGACGGAAACTCATGCACGACCGCACTATCGCTGCTGTAGGTGAGACTCCTCCAGACATGCTGGAGTATGAGCAGGAAATCCCAACCAAAGACGGCCATAACAATATTGCCGTCGTTGTTAAGCGCAAAGACGCTTCCGAGCCTGGACCTTTGGTTCTCCTCTTTTTCGGTGGTGGCTTCATTTCTGGTGAACCAAAGCAAATGGTACCGTACGGGCGCGGGTTAGCGAGGTTGTACAATGCCGTCGTGGTTTGTAGTGACTATCGTCTGGCGCCTGAAATGGTTTTCCCTACCTCTCCTGAAGACGCATACTCAGGACTGGAATGGTGTGCGCACAACGCTGCACAACTGAAAGCTGATCCCGCGAAGGGTCTTGTCGTTGGCGGTGTTAGTGCAGGTGGAAACTTGTCTGGTGTCATTACTGCTCTATCGGTGGAAAGGAAGCTCTCGCCCAAGATAACTGGACAGTGGCTCAGTGTACCTTGCTACTTTGACGAAACAACAGTGCCATCGGAATACAAAGACAAGTTCATATGTAGAGAGCAGAATGCAGATCCACCTGGAATGGGTATGGCTGCGGTGAACGGCATGCTAGAACTTTACAAGCCCGATACAGCCTCGCCGTACTACAGTCCTATGTACTCGAAGGCCCAAATCAAGGACTTACCTCCTGCTGTCTTTCAAGTTGATGGCATGGGTATGTGTTCATATGAGTTCCATTTTCCCTGACATATACTTACCAGTCCTCAGATCCAATCAGAGATGACGCATTGATCTATTGCGACATTCTCCAAAAAGCTGGCGTGCCAACACAGTTGCATATTTATCCAGGACAGGTAGGAAAGAGGTCTGAAAGCAATTTTACTAAAAACCCAGGCTGACGAGTTTTTAGGTTCATGCACACTGGACCACCTATCCAGAATTCAAGTCGAGCAAGAAAGCTATGCTAGATATAATGAAGGGTATTGGCTGGCTGTTGGGTAGCGAGATTCAGAAGGACGAAGATATTATCACCAAAGTGGGAAATGCTGGCGCTGGCTGAATGGTCGTAGCCGTGAAGTAGAGAGCATATTACATTCCTTCTTGTCCTGGGCCTCATGGCTGCTCGCATCAGTCGATTACAGTATTTAGTGCTTGAGTGCATCGCTGAGATATACTCGTGTTTTTGGCGCAATGGTGGCAAAAGACTTGGCAGCTGCAACACGCGTCCCTACCCCGAGCTGACGGCACTCCGACAACACCGTCTGATATCCGATGTATCTTTGTTCAGGCATCGCTACGAACCTTCTTCGATATGACACTAGGTATATAAAGATCTAATTCGTGGTCTTGTTGCACAGGGCGTTGTCTCTCATTCACACAACTTCATCTTTTTCGAGCTTGACAATATCAATACTCAACTCGAAACACGGCGAGAATGTCGCTAGGACCCGCACTCAACCTCTTCGGTGCTGGAGTGGTGATCCATGTCACCACATTCAGTTCCGGGGAATGGGACCTTCACACGAACAAGCTGATTGTAAGTGCAATCCTGGCAGGGGTCGTACCAGCTTTTCTTTCAACGACAGTCTTCCTATCTGGGACATGGCTACAATTCGCCGGTGTAGCGTTCGCTATATGGGGCTTATTCTTAGGTGGAGTTGCCTTAAGCATGACCATATACCGACTGTTCCTCCATCGGACTAGACGCTTTCCAGGTCCATTCCTCGCTAGGTGGACCGGATGGTATTGGAGCTACTTATATGCACGGAAGTTGCATCTGTATGATGAGATGATGACTTTGCATGCAAAATATGGTGACTATGTGCGAATTGGACCAAACACCATCTCGATAATAAACCCCAGAGCCATGCAAGCTATTTTCGGCCATAACACCTCATGTATCAAGTCATCTTTCTCTGATTTCGCACTACCAAAGGTACTGCTGAATACTGAGCGATCAAAAGACAAACATAGCGCTCGACGAAAGGTATGGGAGCCTGCTTTCAACGTTCGTGCACTGAAAAGCTACGAACCTATCATGAACTTGCACGCATCTCAGTTGTTGGATAGACTGAAGGAAGCCACTGATCGCGTAGGGGGGAATCAGAGCAATACAGGCTACATGAACATCACAACCACGATGAATGACTACTTCTTCAATCTAATGTCACACTTTGCCTTTTCCAAGACCTATACGATACCATATCCGGACGCTCATACTTCAAGAGGGGATTCTTCAACGGATAGCGATTCAAACCGCACATTTGTAATCGAAACTATACATCGTGGTGGCGCCATACTAGGCTTCCTCGCTCTTGTGCCTTGGGTCTTCCGCATCTTACGAGCACTGCCATTCCTTGCTCGAAGTATGGTGCGTTTTGACAACTACGGTACACACCTAGTCAAGGAGCGACGTGCAATGAAGCCAGAGCAGCCTGACGTATTCGGCTTCTTGCTCGAGAATTTTGAACGGGAAGAGAATGAGGCAGTCTCCGTTGGCAGAAGAGGAGAGATTGAACAACGAGAAAGACTACGGCAGCTTGAGGCAGACGCAATGACTATTGCCCTCGCAGGAACAGATACATCGGCTGCTGCCGTGACTGCGGCATTGTACCTTCTGGCATCGCACCCTGAACAGATCGATCGACTACGAGGGGAGCTGCAAGAGCTAGGTTTTGATCCACGAATGCCAGATCATTCGATACTGGCAGGACCAGTGTTACGAGGTATCATCGATGAGACACTTCGGATTTGTCCACCTGCACCAGTCACTGGACTGTTTCGTCAAACGGCAGAAGAGGGTCATATGATTGGCGATACCTTTGTACCTGGTGGTGTTCAAGTCACTGTGCCCATCTACGTCTGTCAACACGATGAGCGATACTTTGTGCATGCGGAGGAGTTTATACCCGAGAGGTGGGGCGAAAGACGAGGAGAGTTGGTAAAGGAAGGCGCTTTGTTTGCGCCTTTTAGTATTGTGAGTCCTTTTCATTTTCCCAACAATCATCAATCAATCAATATTGTTCGAGCACCAGCTAATCTGTCATAACTTTGATAGGGACCATACAGCTGCGTGGGCAAAGCTTTGGCTCTGGCAGAAATACGTCTAACACTAGCGAGTGTGGTCATGAGCTTCGACTTTTCTCCTGCTCCTGGCATGACTAGAGAAAAGTTTCATGAGGCACAGCGAGACATGCTGACGATGAATTATGGTGAGGTGGGCTTAGTGTTTCATGAGAGGGCATGATAATTTGATGGTATCCACGATCTGATGACTTTCTATGGCAATGCAATAACGGATGGAGTAGACAAGTGACAGTAGAACAACGAAGTGGAAGCTCCGTCACATGGTACTGGAAAGTTTGACCAGAAGAATTATCTAGCTCTGGTTTTTCTACTGCTGTTCGTCGGATATCCCGAGCATGATCAGCCCAAAGTGATTTAAGATATACAGTACATAATAAGTCAATTCCTCCTCCCATCCAATACAAATCCATCATACCACAAACGCACCGATCCTTTGCTTCCTCCCCACCTACGCTATCTCCTCTAATAGCATCACCTGCCACTAAAAACCAATCACCACTACCAACAACCCTCCTAAACAACAAATATCCCATCCTCATACTCAGCTACATCTCACTAACTTTCTAAGTAGCGAGCTGATGAAGTCTCTCTTCCGATTTTCAGGTCTTGCGCGGTATGCCGACTTGTTCTTTGTATGAAATCAAAAGTCAATTGAACGATGATAAACGTTGCTAGAGGGAGGCGGCGTCGAAGCTGACACTAAAGTACGACGCTATACTTAGAGAGGCAGCTGTTAACAGAAACCCCCTCTTTGATCCTCCCCGCCAAGAAGGCCAGAGTGCGGCACAGGGGTACGAAGTTGGTTATGTGCTCGGGACGTTTGCTTCAGCACCAGAGGATACCTCTTGGTCCCTAGTGGCGCTTTTGACGAACAGAAGTCAAGCAAGACCATGTTGCTGACGCAAGGTTGGTGAATATTGAAGCCCGACATCGGTATGGCAAAGCTTTCATTGAAGACAGACCGACACCGAAGCAGCAAGCTTCAATCGGCAAAGACCCTTATTCCTGACCACGTTTCTTGCTTATCAGATTCTACATTTATGCGACGAAACGGCCTACTAGAACTCTACTCACCTGCCTAGCCTAGCCTAGCATAGTTTAGCTTGAGCATATTTTGCCTCTTCGGCGTGTGTCCGCTCTCTCAGCAACGCGCGTAAACGGCTTCCCTTCCACCACTCGGAAATGCGTCTACGCCTCGACTCTTTTTCAGTTCAGCCTTTGCTCTTGCGCTCTTAGATAGCTCCGACCTCGCCTTGCGTTAGATAGACAGCTGCGACTCTCTCCACCACTCTCTTTTGCCTTCTGTCTTCCACAGAGACACACTCCATCGACTGGAATCGCCATTGGCCTTTTCCCTCACAAAGACCAACTCTCTTCTTCAAACACACCATCATTGCGCGGCTTCCACTGTAACACCAACATCTCAGCTCATCGCGTCTAGCTGCATCCTCCACAATGGACGTCGTCCTCGAAATCTTCGACCAATACGTAGGCGACCGATTATGGGCCTACATGCTCCCCGCCTTTCCTGGAGCACAGTCTGCTCTATCGCCGAGCAAATCAGACCTCCTTCTGCCAAATGGCACTTATTCCAGCATGCGACAAGCAGCCACCGGCGTCTCTTCAGCCTACACATATCATCCAGCCAGTCAATACATGAATCTGGAACCGTCAGACTTTGCCTACATGAGCCAGTGGAACAGGAATAATGTCTGGCGTCAAGCTGCTAGCTTGTTTGCTATCACATTGTATGTCTTGAACCTTCTTCTCCGAAGCTCGTGCAGTAAAAGACACTCAAGACTAACATCCATCTCTTTTCTCACAACAGACTATTCGGCTACGCAATGTACTTCATAACTGCTTCCCTCATCTACTACACCGTCTTCGACCCCGCCAACTTCTCCCACCCAAAATACCTCAAAAACCAAGTCCGCTTCGAAATCCAACAAGCAATCACCGCCATCCCCTTCATCGCCGTCTTAACCGTCCCTTGCTTCCTCCTCGAAGTCCAAGGTTTCTCGAAAATGTACGACTCCACCGCCGCCGGTCCCGGATTATGGTACGATATCCTACAATTCCCATTCTTCATCGCATTCACGGATTGCTTCATCTACTGGATCCACAGGGGACTACACCACAAGGCAGTGTACAAGCACCTGCACAAGCCGCATCACAAGTGGGTTGTGCCGACGCCATTCGCCAGCCATGCTTTCCACCCGCTCGACGGCTTCGCGCAGAGTATCCCATACCACGTCTTTCCCTTCTTGTTCCCTCTTAACAAGTTCGCCTATATTGCTTTATTCACCTTCATCAACATCTGGACGGTAACAATCCATGACGGAGAATACGCCATGGACAACTCAATCATCAACAGTGCTGCATGTCACACCATGCACCATTTGTACTTCAACTACAACTATGGCCAGTTTACGACGTTGTGGGATAGATTGGGTGGATCGTACCGGCGTCCAAACCAGGAATTGTTTGATAAGGATCAGAAATTGGGAAAGGCAGAGTGGGAAAGGCAGAAGAAGGAGGCGGAGAGAATGATTGTGGAGATTGAGGGAAAAGATGATCGGACATATGTTGGGCCGGTGGAGGGGAAGAAGGTGCAGTGATGGCTTGAATGGAGCGATGGGAGTTTGGGTGGATTGGCGTCGTGATAGGATACTGGAAAGGAAAAAAAGCACTTGTAATAGTGGTGGGAGAAAGGATCAACGACAATCTATCGCCATATTGGATGATACATACTCGACGCGAAGTGAAAACCCCGAAGAACTAAGTGGGGGTGAATGCCCTGCCTGCTAGCTTACTCGACTTCAGCTTTACGTCGCACAACATTCATTCTTCAATTCATTCATTTATTTACGTTATATTCTCAGTCATCCATTTATGCCAGGCTTTCCGTTTGTCAAACTCGTCTGTGGTCAAATTCACGATGCTTGCTTGTGACATGTCTACTCACTTCTCATTCCAACGGCCTTGTGCCTTATTACCAACTCGATCCCTATATGCAGTCTCAGCACAATCCAGTCCGAGGAGATGAGATGTATATAAAGCATAAGTTCTAGCACAGCACAGTATAGCATAACACAGCATAGCACAGCACAGTATAGCATAGCATAGTATAGCATAGCACAGCACAGTACAGCATAGTATAGTATAGCACAGCGTAGCATAGTACAGCATAGCATAGCATAGTACAGCACAGTATAGCACAGCACAGCATAGCACAGCACAGTATAGTACAGTATAGCATAGTATAGCACAGCACAGTATAGTACAGTATAGCACAGTATAGCACAGCACAGTATAGTACAGCATAGTACAGTACAGCATAGCATAGCACAGTATAGTATAGCACAGCATAGCACAGCATAGTACAGTATAATATAGCACAGCATAGCACAGCATAGTATAGTATAGTATAGTACAGCACAGTACAGCACAGTACAGCACAGCACAGCACTCCCACAATAAACTCATCGGTGTCTGTGCCTGACCTGAACTCTATTACTGAGGTCTAATGAGAGGGGGATACCTTTTACGCTAAGCCATGAAGAAATAAGGCAGTCTACGTGTTTAAACTCGCCTCGCCTGGGTTAAGTTGGCCAGAGGTGTATATGGAATACCATGTCATGTCGTTCTGTTCGCCTCGGGGTTTCGCCCAGGTGGCCGGTCATTCTGTATACCGTGTCTGTATCTCATTTGGTTTCCGTAGGCTGTGGTGTGACGGTACTGGTAATTTAGGTATGGGGCACAGAGGAAGAGAAAGAGGAGGAAAGAAAAGACGGGAAGAAGAGAAGAAGAGAAGACGGGAAAAGAAGAATAAAGTAAGAATGTTCTTGTCTGTGTTGATTGAGTTGCTCTTGTATCGTACTCGTTTATATCCGTCTTCTTCCTAGGTATTGATCTTGTGCATGTGTATGCTTATGTGTATACTTGCATGGAAGAGAGGCGGCTGGATCCTCTTTTCGTTCACTCAGGTATTTCCTCGACTCAAAATATAGGGATTCTACTTTCTGTCTACTTTGCTGGTTTTTTCTCTGCTCTATCTAATTGTGTATACTCTCACTGGTTGACTAGAATCTGCTACGTATCAACTGTATTTGTATTCAATCGATGTGCTCAAGTAAGTCTATGCTTGACTCTATTCTCTTCTAGACTTGGTGTTTCTGACATCTTCGGCTTCTGGTATAAGACTGCTTCTGTCTCTGGTCTTCACGATCTGCTTCTAGCTTCTGCGCATTTCGCTAAACCAGAGCGGTCGACTTGCGGATTTCCGTATACACTTGGAGCGTACTATCCTCTTTTGTGCCGTACGAAGAGGGTGAGGATGCTCTGTTCGGACATTTTTTGGGCTGAATATCTAGGTTTGCTTCCTCCTTCAATGTGTTGTATGTGATGATAATAATATCCTTAACGGTAATGCTTCTACTACCGAGATGCACGACACCAATTCCGAGAGGTGATTTGAGAACGTAGAGGAAAGAGAAGTGTCAGGGGAAGGAGCTTCGATGAAGCAGAAATCTGTTGTTTTTAGACTTAACAGTCGCTGCCATTCATGTCCATTTCAAGACATGGGGTATAGTCGTGAAGGATGACGGTCAATCTCCATATACTCGTGTAGACTGGGACGCCGCACGCAAATGTCAGTGTCAGACGCGGACGAATAACACGACTCTTTAGCTAGAAGAATGATGCTGAAATGGTGATGTGGAATGAGTACCACTTCTGTCATCCGTGAGGTAGTTTACAGTGTCACAAATTGTTGGACACAACTCTGAAACACAATTGCGATATGTGACGAAGCGCACAAGCTTTCCTCCCTGACTTAGGACTTGGAAGAAAGCGTCTCGCTGTATCTGTCTTGTTTCTTTGCTTGGGATCTTTCTTTTGTTTTTCCGAAGGTCGTGTAGAGGTGTGAACATGAATCTATATCTGTTCTTCTTTCTTTGTACACAATCCGAGGTTTTATACATTTCAAGTATGTTTCTGGTCATGGTCCTGCTACGGTACTGTACTGTACTGTACTGTTATCTGATCGCATGTAGATTTCTTTTGGGAGAAAATAGCTGAGAGAGTAAGAGAGTTTAGAGTTTGGTATACTTCTAACATCTGTTGATGTATGGGGAACGATTTGCAACCGAGTCGAGTATGGACAGGTATGAAAGTGAGAATGACAGGCACAAGTAAGTGAAATCAACTGCGAAGGATTAATTCCGTCAGATGGTGCTAAGGTTATACGTACCAACAATCATTCCAGACGCACAGACCCCTTCCGCTTCCATCCCGCAAGCACCAACACAAGCACAGTCTTGATGCCACCGCACAACCAAAGCACATTCGTCACTTCGGTGCCCTCGCCCTTGGTCATCAATCCACCCAGCATTGCTCCGCCCAGAAGCAGCACAACTGCCGCTAGACGTCGATTCCTTTTAACGTTTTCCGATGGCGCCGCAGTGAACAGCTGCGGATCAAAGCCGAGGTCGCAGTATGTGGAGGTCAGCACTACGGTTGGTAGTTCATTGAATCCGAGAATTCTCGAGACCACAGTCTGCCCGGCGGCCTGAATAGATAGCAACGCTATTGGTGCAAGAACGATAAGATTGTCTGGCAGGAGTTCTTGAGCGTTGAGAGGCACGACACTTGTCTCCACGAGGATGGCGCCAATGAAGCATAACATGGCTTGTGCTGCAAACGAGGCCATCATGGTGCTACGGCGAAGTGGTTGGAGAAGTCTTTGGAGGCGGGAGAATATATATGAGCCGATAATGTAGCAGAGAATCGATGTCACTGCCATGATCCATCGATATGGTTGTTCTGTGGGCTGATTTGTGACTCCCAAACCAGCATAAATAGTATTTCCTTTCACGAATCAGAAAGGAATGTATGTATGTATGTATGAGGATGGTTTTGTGCAGCTCACCAGTCTGCATGCTGACGAAACAAGACCACTCATTGAATACTGCCGCGTCCAGCAAACCCGTGACGAAGCAGCAGACGAGCAGTATGGCATCGGTCCAAGAGTCTGATAATTCCTCCTTCATGTGCTCGAGAATGCCTTTTGTGGTGGAGGTTTCCATGTCGGCATGGCCATTCTCAAGGACATTATTCGACACCATGCTTGAGGCTCGTCGTCTGATAATGAGCTACAAAGACTTCACTCACAAATCACGATAGCCTCACGACTTGAGACAGAGCTGACATTGCATTGATGACGACGATGACCGTCAAGGTTTTGTCGTGTTTTGACTTTCAACTGACACACCCGTTTGTGGACCCTTTCCTCTGGCGTGATCGACGACATGTATGTTTGATATCAGCGACTTTTTTGCTGAGCTTGTTTCATCTTTGTCACAAAATATATATGCCATGTGCGAGGCTACATCGGTGTGTCGAAACTAGCTTGGTGGCGCTGTGACACCAAGGGTATGGGCAGGTAAGCACTTTAAGTTCATAGTCAACAAGACGAACTATGTTGACTGTGTGACCCAAGACCGCAAAAGTACTTCTCAGAAGAGGAGCGACGAGAGGCTCGTCGCGTACAGACACGAGCTCATGTCAAGGCACATCGTTTACGTTTGAGACAAAAAGAGGTGCAAGCTCGTCAGGAGCGTTCCGCATCAGTGCCCACAAAACCAGAACCAGAGATAAAACAGGAGGTCAACGAGCCAGAAGATAGTCTAAAAGACGAGAGCTCGGCAGAATCTACAGATGTTAGGCGCAAAAATCATCACAATAACGGCTCGGCAGAGTCTATGAATGTCGAGCGTAGGAACTATCACAACAATAGCAGTTTCGTGCTTACTACATCAAGCTCGAACTCAAGCTCATCCACTCCACTCACACTTTCACCACGCTCCACTGACATTTCACACCACTCGGAACTCCCGGAGATTGACCTCACTTTTGGAGCTGGAACACATGTAGTCAACTTTTTCATCTCATTTGAGAAACATTGGCCGTGGCGGGAAGCCCTTGCTTACGAGAATAGTATTGGTCACATTTCTGATCGAATGGTGGAGAAGGCCTTATTCTCTGTCGGAATGAGCTACGTTGCAAATATATACAACAACCATCAGCTTCGAATGGTAGCGCTGGATTGTCAAAATTTCGCGCTTAAAGGCATGCAAAAATGGATGAAGATGGCTTCTATTCCTATGTTAGCGCCTCTCGTTGCTAGTGCTAATAGTTGCTTGCTCGGCAACGAAATTTCTGAATCTTATCGTTCTGGCGACGGCTGTGGCTCAGTCTTGATTCAGATCGAGGGAGGTCTTGAAATCCTACGCAGTGCTGGACCGCAGTCTTTTCTTTCTCCATTTGGCCTAGCAGTGTTCCGAGCATTACAGCGGCGCATTACAATCATGGGTTTTCGCACGCGTGTACCAGTCATTGATGAGCACAGGTGGTACTCTATAATGTTCATGGACAACATCATGGTGCGTGAGGATAAACTGTTTTCACGTATTACAAGGATTCCGAGAATCATGCAGTTTACAGATGCAATAAAGGATCAGATGAAAATTACACAGGATCTCGCAGAAGCTGAGCGTCAATTGCTCGAGCTCCTGGCAGAATCTTACTTCATACAACGCAATCTGTTGAATTGGATGTCAACAGAGGCTCCCAGAGAGTATCGAGGAGGAGAATGCGTGACGGAAACTTCTTCAAACGTCCTCGAATTGCCTCCAGATGTTGCAAATCTAATGCCTACCAGCTATAGATTCGAGACGGCAGACGACCTGTTCGTCATGGTTACATACTGGCAGTACTTTATACACTTGCTTGTCTTGTTCCATGAACAGCAAGAATTGATTTGGCAGTGTCAGAACGGCATGTCCAATACAGCAACTAGATTCCGCATGTCAGGCGAAGTCCAGGATCAGCTACATAGCTACATCACACACATCTGCCACTCAATCGAGCCAGTACTGGATGAAGCTCTTGCAGCTGCATGGGAGAAGGTCATGTGTAATTCCTGCGCGCCGCTTCGCCTTGTCGTTCGAATTCTTGGGCAACATGCAGAGTTGGCAAAACTATTGCAGAACGAGTACATTTGGTGTGTTGCCGTTGCTCGTGCACAGCGACAAACCGAAAATATACAGCATATCTTGCGTGAATTTACAGCCGATGGTTTATTTGGCACCTTTGAATTCCCTGAAGAGATCACGGCACCGCGACCATTCCCAGCCCTGCTACTGACAGATAGCAACTAAATCTTTGGACCACACGGTGCCAGTCATGGTTGGCACCATATTGTTGGCAAGACCTAAGCTTAAGTAGAGGCACATCACCTCTCATCATAGTTCTAGCGCAACATCTCAAAAACAGCGGATCGAACATGCCATCAAGTGTCACCTCTGGCCTTTTTGTCCACGACGAAGCCATGCAGGAAAGAGCGTCGCGATGTGAATCATTGACCCATCCGTGGGCATCTTGGCTGTCACCTGTAAAGAGGTAGATAACTCGACCAGATCTTTCAGCTACCTTGCAGAGTTTGCAAGATCCTCGAAAGGCGCCCAAGCACGCAGTTTTGTGGGCAGGAAGCCAGTCAAGCAATTTAAGCTCATCAGATCGGCACGGAGACCGGATGTCGCTCGGAGAACATGAGTTGCGAAAGCCATCTTACCAACCTCATGACGACCTTATTCACTACAGCAAATACCACCTCCACTTCGAACGATGCTGTCGCCAAATGAAGTTCAGCAAAGCAAAGCATTTTCTCAGCGACTTGCGATTGCACCATTTCTAGGTTTGCCACACGGCATCTTTTTCCGATGCAACAAAAACTCAAATCCAGCAATTTCTTCCGAAGCTGATCTTGCAGGACGAAACCTCGCTCGGATTGTGGCCGTCTAGTTTGTAATACCAAGACAACATGCCGCCCTACCGCTTCCCCCGCCTTTCGAAGCATCATCGCCGAGACTTTTCTCCAATATTACTATACCAAATACAGTTAGACCGGTCGTCTATCCCCGCCTTTCCGTGCCCCACGTGTGCTCCAGAACATCCACCTCCCACCACCTTCTTTCAGATATGCTTTTTCTATAATGGGACGACTCTTTAGCGCCTTGGCCAGTGACGAACGTGTAGTCGAGTACTCGACCTAGCAAGACTCTAATTGGTGCCTGTATAGATCCCGCTGGCTAGTATGGATCGTGCAGGAACCTCGTTGGCGCATTGGTTCAATATCGATGACTAAAATGTCCAATGCCGATTTGAATGTGGGAAAGAATAGCCAGTCAAACTCTCCATTTCATGGCCGTGTCTCTCCGTTTTCGAGGTAGAGAGTCAGACAAGGTCGATCCAGTATGTTTAATCTGCCTCGGTGAGGTTCCCAGTGGCTGGAACTTCTGCGACCTTGATCGGGATCTGCTTCCACCACGTCTGTATCACAAAGTATTTGCCATCGAGCGATGTCCTTCGGTACCTGTGGCCTGGCTCGCAAAAGAAAGTTGCGGCATGTTGGTCGAACTTGCTATAAGAACGTGCCTGGTACGTCTTTAGGATCACTTCTCTTTTTCTTTCAACAACAAACCAGACTCTCACTTACCACCAATCAGACCTTCGTTCAATAACCAAAACCTTCAATCAAATATCAATCTATAAATATGAGATTCTCCGCAGTCCTCGCTCTCGGTGTTGCCGCTACTGTCAGTGGCCAGTCCGTGGTCAGCGTGGTATGCTTGAATATCCTTTCATACATCTGAGGTGCATCTAACCCGAATAAAGATCAGTGACGGTCAGATCCAGGCTAGCACTGCTATTGTATCCCTCATTAGCACTGGCACTGCCGGAGCCGCTTCTGCTACATCAGCTGTTGCCTCTTCTGCCGCAAGCGCTGCCTCTGTCGTTTCCAGCCGTGCCAGCTCCGCAGCCTCCGCAGCCTCCTCTTCTGCCGCCTCTGCTGTGAGCAGTGCTAGCTCCAGAGCATCCAGCGCAAGCTCTGTCGCCTCCTCTTCAGCTGCTGCCCTTTCCTCCTCAGTCAGCTCAAGGGCTTCATCTGCAAGCTCCGCTGCCTCATCGGGTGCTTCATCTGCCGCATCTGGTGCCTCCTCTGCTGCCTCCGGTGTTACCTCTCGCGCCTCCTCAGCTGCCTCGTCCGTCGTGGTCGTCGTTGCTCCTTCCACCACCAGCCGTGCTGTTGTCACCCAGATTTCTGGTAAGCAGAACAAACTTCCTTGCAAGCTAGTGTAATCCCTTCCAGCTAACACAATTTGCAGACGGACAAATCCAGGCTACAACTCCCGCCTCGTCTCTCAAGACCTCCCTCACCTCCACGGTGGCTGTAGTTGCTACCTCAACCTCTCCAGCTGCTGGTGCCACCACTGTTGCTCCTTACCGTGGTGCAGCCTCCGGACAGAACACCTTTGCGGCCGCTGTTGGTGCCATCGTTGTTGCCGCCGGTATCATGGCTGTTGCCATGTAAGTAGATCCAAAATGGAGCCTTAAGGATAGATTGTTGGGGATAGATTGTTGGTAGCTCAGATGGTAGAAGTTTCGCATGGTGCAATTTAGTTCTTAATGATATTTGCATGTATATACGCTTTCTGAATCATTCTTTACCATGATGCTTTCAGTAACTGTGATTCGTTTTGATCCTTTTAAGTCATAAAACTGTTCTTTCCTCGAGTATTTGTCCTCGTTAACTCGGCATGCCTTCAAGAGTCCAGCCGGTATTGGCCATCAATATTGAATGCAGATGTGGAAGGGTTACGAGACGTGTCTAATCTCGATCACGTGACCATGATAGACTATATTCCGACATCCTGATCCTTATCTTCTTCCTTGATACTAACCACACCGCCTCTTTCTCCTTCTCTTTTGACTGCCATACGTTCTTGTAGATACCAACCGAGACAATGCTACAAATTTCCTGTTCTGGCACTCCTTATGAGGTGCGAATTACTTCCACAAAGCTTCGCTTTTCAACTGACACGTAGCAAGATTGGCTACAAGCATGGCACAGAAGCAAAGCTTCTTGTTGCGAGAAGCATATCCTTCTATGCTGATCTATTCCTCAAAAGTACCAAGTTGGAATGGACGGAAGTGACTCAAATAGCAATGGATTTTGAGCCTAATATCCGCGAAAAATGGCCTCAATATCTCGAGGAAATGCAAGGACTGAGCGATGGTGCTAGTGTCAGGCTAGCTGATATCATTGCTCTGAACGTGCGAACGGAGATCAACTTTGGCTTATTCACGGACGGATGTACAGCTCTATCATGGCGGACAAAGGATGCAAGCTATCTTGCTCAAAATTGGGATTGGCTTGAAGCTCAAAAATCTCAAATCATCTTACTGATTATCGAGAGAGAAGGCAAGCCCACGATGAAGTTCATGAGTGAGGCTGGTATAATAGGCAAGATCGGGCTCAATTCTGCAGGTGTTGGCGTTATGCTCAATGCAATTAGAGCAAAAGGCCTTGATATGGCACGTATGCCAGTACACCTAGCATTACGACTCATTCTGGAAAGCACTTCAAAAGATGAAGCCATTGCACAGCTAGAGAAGTACGGTGTTGCATCTGCGTGCCACATGCTTGTTGCTGACGCCAATGGCGGTATTGGATTGGAATGGAGCTACAAAGACTTGAAGAAGTTGGACATGAACAGCACCGGACAAGTCTTCCATTCGAACCACTATCTCATCGAGCACGCTGTGAAAGATGCAGGAATGTGGGTGGACAGTCCTTTCCGAGTGGACAGAATCGAGGAGCTAGCTTCAGCTCTTCAAGATGTTCCCTCGATGACAGATATTGCCACTATCTTCAAGGACGAACAAAATGCTCCGGCTGCGATATGTCGGAAAGAAGAAGGAGATTCGCATGCTGCGACTTTGTTCAACATTGTCATGGATCTGAAAGCCAAGCATGCGACTGTGCGAATGGGCCGACCAACAGATATTGAGGAGACAATTGAGATCACATTCTGATAGCCTTCCACATTCTCGTGAGCCAAGTAAAACTTGTGATAACTCGGCCTCCTCGATGTTCTGGCTACATCTTCGAACCGCTAGCCAAATCAGGATCGGAGCACTTACATGTACCCCGCACGCCCAGCATCGGTTATACTTATGTACTTGTGTACCACGACGCCAGCAGCAGGACATCAGGTGCACAGTGTTCTCCGCACGACGGGTGGTGGTGTTGGCTAGTTGTAAGCAAGAATACTGCTCTATAAAGAGTCTGGAATGTGGTAACCTTAAATCAATTGAGATTTTCAAGGGCATATCGTCTTCAACCAGCAATGATCTCGACCACTTTCACTCTCTTCTCCTCCTTCTGCCTTATCGTAACTGCTGCTCCCAGTTGGCCACAATGGGGTCAGTGGGGCTCTCCCCACTTACCGCCATCCTCGACATGTGCCTCTGCTCCTGCGCAAACTGTCACAGTCACTAATACGGCGGTCACGCAAACAACTATCCCAACGACCATCAGTCTCTCCATTGGTATTGTTTCTGGCAAGACGACAGCTTTGCCTTCTGCTACTGCTGTCACGAACCAGTATCTTGGCATACCTTTTGCAGCTCCTCCCGAACGTTTCTCCCCACCCAGGCCAGCTGCACGTGGAGCAAGCACCATCGATGCGTCTTCCTGGAAGCCGGCTTGCATACAACAGTTCGTTTGTACGCTAATTACGTGGGCAATGTGTATTGTGTTATTGTTCACAATTGTACAGATCCTCTTGCTTCCAACCAATTTGCTCAAGGCGTATTCAATCAGCCGATCCCGGTGGAATCGGAAGACTGCCTCTACCTTGTAGGTAATCATCACTCGCGAGCAGGTCCAGGTGGCTGACTACTTGCAGAATGTTTATGCTCCATCGACGCCTGCTCCAGCTGGTGGCAGAGCTGTGATGTTTTGGCTTTATGGCGGTTCACTACAATTCGGCCATGCAGGACAACCTGCCTACGACGGAAGTGCGTTTGCTGCATATCAAGATGTCATTGTCGTGGCGCCGAACTATCGGACAAATGGTTGGTAGCAGGACACTTACACTATCACTCTCAAGCTGACATGAATGTAGCCTTCGGCTTTCCCAACGCGCCAGAGCTGAACAACACGGAGCAAAATGTTGCCTTCTTGGATCAACGACTTGCTTTGCAGTGGGTACAAGTATGTTAGCCACTTCCTAGATGCCAAGCATTCTCACTAAACATTGACCCTAGGACAACATAGTCGCATTCGGAGGAGTATGTTTGACGATGTAATGCCCAAGGCGTCAGATACTAATGGCATACAGAACCCAAAAGCTGTTACAATATTCGGAGAGTAAGGCATCCTTCGCCACAAGTTTATGACTTAACACTGACATCGGGATCTTAGATCAGCAGGCGCTTCTTCTGTTGACGCACTTCTCACGACTTTGACAAAGGAGACTGCGCCTTTCCGTAGTGCTATACTTCAAAGCGGGCAGATTTCGTATCGAATTGCCCCACGACCAAGTGGACGCCTTGCTTGGAATGCTCTTACTGCTGCCCTGAACTGTACATCTCCGACAAACAACCTGACCTGTGTTCGAGCAGCACCTGCCACACTCATCAAGTCCATCATTGAGCAGCGTTCATTGGCATTTAATCCCTATGCAGACAACGTTACGTATCCTGCAAATGCTGCAGCAAACCGTCAAGCAGGCAAGTTCGCAGCTGTGCCCATCCTAGCTGGGACCAACGCACAAGAAGGCAGGGTATTCCAGTATGGACAGACCAACTTGACTGCCTTTCTCGCAGCCACCTTTGGTGCGACTACTCCTCAAATCATTTCAACTATACTGGCGAACTTCCCAGTTGGTACCACCACTGGTACGAACACACCTTACGATGTCATCAGTGCTATCTATACCCTTGCAGCATTCCAGTGTGGGGCAGGTCTGATGATGAATGAGACAGCTGCTCAAGGCATACCAACATGGCGCTACTTCTATGATGCACAGTTCCCAAATTGGTCTCCACTGAATGGCACTCTCGGGATCTATCACTCCAGCGAGATCGCGTTGGCCTTCGGCACATACCCGGGCGGACCTGTCAACCCAGTCACGTCCGCACCCTCGGGACTGATCCCTACAAACGTCGCACCGACAGCACAAGAGGCAGCTTTGTCGTCGTTCATGAACGCTGCATGGGCAAACTTTGCGAAGAATCCTGAGGCTGGACCTGGATGGAACAAGCTTGGCACTTTTGGTGGACAAGATGTCGGTGTATTGGGCGCTAGCGGCTCGAGTGGTGTGACTGTTATGACGGAAGATGCGGTTGGGGATGAGCAGTGTGCACAGTTCTTGCCTGCCTTTAGGTACACGCAGGGACCGGTTTATGGATTGGTATGATGTCGAGGCGTGACGGGATCGTGAATGTTATGGAGTTGGCAAGGTAATCGCTGACAATGCCTGTGCCCTGTCGGTACTATGCTTGTGTTATCGCACACGTGCTGTTCTCATCGTTAATACCAGTAATACTTCTTCGATTCGCCACCTTGTGTATTTAGTAATCATCACTTTGCCGAGACCTATCGCCGTCCTCGTCCACATCCTCGACCTCCGGAGGTGTGACTTCCTCGCACTCTCGTGACAGTGCTGAAAGAAATTGCTCCGTGATCATTACCATGACAGTCTCAGAAGATGCAAAACTTGACATTCTTATCATCGGAGCAGGCTTAGCCGGCATCTCAACCGCCATCGTCTGCGCTTCTCATGGCCACACCGTCACCGTTCTCGAAGCAGCCAAAGAGCTTGCTGAGATAGGTGCAGGACTACAAATAACTCCCAATGCTGCAAAAGTCCTCCAGCACTTTGATTTGCCTCAAAACTTCTGGGACGCTGGTGCTATACCAAAGACACTATCTGTCCACCGGTATTCTGGTGATGTGCTAGCTCAAACAAAGCATTTCGATGCAGACGTGATGAAGAAGTATGGAGCGCCGTTCATTGATATGCACAGAGTGGATCTGCAGAAGGCACTTCATAGAAAGGCGGTGAAGCTGGGTGTGAAGTTTGTGATGAATCAACGCGTGGACACTATGGATTTCTCACAGCCGAGGGCTAAGGCTACTACAAAGTCGGGTGAATGCTTCACGGTCGATCTCGTGGTAGCTGCGGACGGTCTATGGTCTGCTGCTAGTCGTGAAATATCCCCGGATATACCACCACCTCAACCTACAGGAGATCTTGCATACAGAATCGTCCTCACTCTCGACCAAGTACAGCAAGATCCAGAACTCAAGTCGTGGATTTCGCATCCCGAAGTGCATTTCTGGATTGGTCCTGGCTCGCATGTTGTGGCGTATTCGTTACGAGCTTGTACCATGCTTAATATTGTCCTGCTAGTGCCTGATGACCTGCCGGAAGGTGTTGCGAAACAGCCAGGATCACTTGAGGAGATGAAGAAACTGTTTGAAGGATGGGATCCCGTGCTTACAAAGTTCTTGGATAAGGTCGAGCATGTCGACAAGTGGAAGTTGATGTATAGAGAGGATGATTTGCCAAGTTGGATCAATGAAAAGTCGACGTTGGTGTTGGTCGGTGATGCGTGCCATCCGATGTTACCATACCTAGCGCAAGGTGAGCGCAAGGTAACAGCATCGAGCATTACCCATGAACTAATAATGCCCAGGAGCCAATTCAGCCATTGAAGATGGCGCAGTCCTCGGCAGTCTCCTCGGAGCAATAACATCAAAAGCGCAAGTACCACATGCGCTCAAGATATATGAGAATCTACGCAAAGCGAGAGGAGAAGCTATCGTGCGAGAGACGTTCAAGCAAAGGCATGACTTTCATATGGAGGATGGTGATGAGCAGAGAGCTAGGGACAAGATCTTCATCTCACAACTTGGCAAGGATGAAATTGAGGGTGCCTTTCCAAGTCGATGGACTTGTCCACAGGTTCAGCCTTGGCTTTATGGCTATGATGCGTTCAAAGAAGTTGAGCAGGCATTGATAAAAGAGCCGTTACGACCTGTAGCATAACATCTAGTCGCCCAGCATGTTCGCTGTTGGACGTGAATGTAAGCTGTATTTGGCTGGTGGCGGTGCGATGCCCTCATGCCAGCCACTTGTATGCCCCTTCTCCGTAGATTCTTGATGACACACGACCATCTAGCTAGTGTGACGATGGCCTTGCACTGTCACAGCATGAGATTGAGATGATGTGGCGACGGAGGTGGTATGCCCGACCTGCCACTTCGAGCAGCTTGGCCTACACTCCGCGTCTGAGTGCACTTGGCCTCGATTCTACCTCGATTCTGCCTCGGATTAACCTCGATTCTGCCTCAATTTCACCGATCACTTTATCCTGTGGAGTGGTTACACATATATAACTAAGTATACATATCTTCGCGGAGCTGAGCTATCGTCACTCTAGTATTTGGTGCCTCCCATCAGAAGTCGAAAACCGAAACAGAAATCGAGCTTTCGAACGTTCCTACACAACCACGTCTGCAGCACAATGATACCAGTCAACCCTTGTCGCCAGACGACATTCCAGATACACGTGAGGCAGATGATGCCGAGGACCGTGGCCTTACTCGTCCTGTTGCGCTCAAGTTGATGTGTGCTGGCTTCTCTTTCTTCTGGCTACTGAGGTACACTTACCTATCTACCAAGCTGGCACTAAGTGATGGCTGTCACGTAGACATTGCTGCTATTGTCATGAGATGTCTGATGGGAGTGTTCATTATATTCATTGCACTGATAAGTGTGAGGAGCGGAAAGAACTGCTAAAAGGAGGATTGCAAGGCTTGGAATTTCAGATCTTCGAGACGTCATTTGCATGTGACTGAGTGTCTTCATCTTCCCGCAAAACTTGGTATACTCAGCTTCATCATGGTCTTTGTGTAACGAACGTGGTGTGCTTGTTACGATACTTCTTAGCAATCTCAATTTGCAACCTTTAGTGTGTTTATGATCCCACTTCGTCAAGAGCTAAATCAAAGAGCTGTCATGGACAAACTACAGACGATGGATGTCCCGGCAGACATCTTGCCAACCTCTCAAACTCAACGTTATGGTAATCAGTTTCATTCACGTCAGAGTTTTCCCTTTCAGAGTTATAGCACCATCCCTTCGTTCAGCGTAGTGGTTGAAAATATCTTACTGTCATGTGGAACCATCTTCGCCTCCATGGCAGGGTTATTCGTGACAATGACTGTTTTTCTACCACTGGGTATCTTGAAAAGTTTTGTTAGCATGGTAGCAAGGGTCACTGGTTATAGTAAGAAGAGGAGGTATCAGAATGTCATTGGTATGAAGCGATGCGTTGTAATTAATGGGGCCAGGTATGTGACTATCCTCGAGCCAAAGACTCTACGTGAAACCAACATATCTACAGCTCTGGTATTGGTGCCACCCTTGTCAACGAATACGCTGCAACTGGAACACATTTTGTGCTTATTGCCAGGGATCTGAACCGTCTTGCCCATGTAGCTCAAGAAGCACAACGTGCAGGCGCCACAGCAGAAGTTCACTCTCTAGACTTCCTCAAACCTGATAGTCTTCACAAACTGCGAAGCTTACTCCACAAGATTGATGACGACCGACACGGCATCGACATTGCTATAAGTTGTGAAAGCGTGACTGGTCATCGAGCAGATGTCATTGGTAGGGAGGACAACTCTAAATATGCTACAGCTCAGAATATCGCCTCGGAGTCGCGTGCGTCTGTACTGCCCACAGAGACCGGTCTTGAATGGGGTGTCACAGCGGCAGAGCGTATTGTCCAAGTCAACATATCGTCTGTCCAAACCTTCGCTTTGACATGTTGGGCGCTGATGAGGGCAAGAAGAGAGCAGAACCCTCGTGGACCGCCGCCGAACATCACGCTTCTAGCCAGTTCGGCTTCTTTCTTCTTTCCGGCGAACTTCGTCCTCTATTCTGCATCCAAATCATACATCTACAGTCTCGGTCAGGCATTGCGTGTGCTTTCACTGCCTTACGGCATTCGAATCACCACGGTGTGTCCTGGGTTCATTGAAAGCGGAATGACTTTGACCATGATTAAGACTGGTGCGACGAGTCCAGTAGCTGTCCTAGGAGACCCACGCAAATTGGCAAAGCGCATCAGAGAAGGAGAAGAGCGGAACGAGGCTGTTGTGATGTATCCTTTCAGCCATTCCGTGTCGCTATATGCGGCGAGAGCATTGAATCCTCTGCTCGAATTGCTGGGGATGTGGGTTGGTGGTCTGTCGGTAAGTTTGTGACTTATATGATGGTATCATTTTCAAATTACTGACTTGATACAGGGAATGGCTTCATACCAGATGAGCTAGATACATTGTTGAAGGACAGGGATCGAGGCCATCAAACACTGTGACGCCAAGCATAGTAGCAATGGCGCTTCTAATCCAAGCCCATTCCAGCCACAGATCAATCGCCAGCATGCACTCGATTCTGTCGTTCATCACACTGCATCTGCTCGTGCTGGGAGCCATCAAAGCTTGCTAGTTGGGCATGCAGTCCTCGTAATGGCACCGGACATCGATCAACGAACCCCTCGAAAGCGGACTACTCTCAGCAGCAAATTGATGAAGCATTCCTCTTTCAGGACCAACTTTTGCAGTGGCAAATATCGCTTCAGGTTGAATGACCGGCTAAGCTCAAAGAGGCAGGTGCCAAAACAACACCACAACTGCCGAGGCGAATAATGATCCACCGCACGTGTACAGCGCGTTCAACCCTTTTTTTTCCAACGACAACGACAACCAAACAACGCTGGCTGGACCTGGACCTTCGGCAACGCGACGTTAATTCTCCATGGCACTATGGTCTACTTTAGCTTCAACGACAAGAACCATGCTCACTCTGAACGCGATCGAAGCGTTGTAAATATAAGAGGCTCATCAGCCGCATCAATACTATGATTTTTTATCTATGTGCATCTACAAGTGATACTTTCCACCCCTAGTCGTTCATTCATCACAGTAATATGCGTGTCACCTTTGCCCTTACTTTGCTTGGCCTTGCCACACAGGCCGTTGCTGGTCCTCCACCACCACCACCTCATGGAGGACCTGGGCCTGTGATGCCTCGTCCAGGACCTGCCAACCCTGGCGGTGCACCACCTCCACCACCTCCTGCTCCCCCAGCACCACCAAAGTCATCGACAGCTGTTGTCAAGTCCTCTACCAGCAGCAGCTCGGCAGAGCCTACGACATCGTGCCCTACCTCTCAATGTCTGAAGGGAGTTCCTTTTCCATCTCTTATTAATGTCACATTGGAAGATCTACAAGCTGGTCTTGCTGCCGTAAGTCGCATCTTCTATCTTCGAGCATGCCTGTATGTGCTGACAACGTCAGAACCTCTTCACGTCCGTCGATCTCGTCAACGCCTACACTGCGCGCATCGGCGAAGTACAGGGAAATCTCTCTATCGTAACTGAGATTAACCCTGATGCTCTTGCCATTGCCGCCGATCTCGATGCAAAGCGTAAGGCTGGCATCATCCTCGGACCTCTCCACGGCATCCCTATGGTTGTCAAGAACAACATCGCCACTTTTGATAAGATGAACAACACAGCTGGTTCTTACGCGCTTCTCGGCGCCAAGGTGTCCCGTGAAGGTGCTGTTGCTTCCAAGTTGAGGAAGTCTGGCGCTGTCATCTTGGGTAAAGCGAACTTGTCTCAATGGGCTTACTTCAGATGTTACAACTGCTCCAACGGATGGTCTGCATATGGTGGACAGACTAAGGGTGCATATTACGTAGATCAGGTAAGTGGTTCTCAATATGTGTTCTTCAACGTGCTTGACTAACAGCACGCAGGATCCTAGTGGTTCATCTTCTGGCAGTGGTGTCAGCACATCGATTGGAGCTATCTGGGCAGCTCTTGGAACTGAGGTGAGTTTCTTTGATGACGACTGGCAGGACGTGTGCTGACGTGCAACTAGACCGATGGTAGTCTGATTGGTCCTGCTGATGTCAACAATGTCTGCGCAATCAAACCCACTGTAGGATTAACGTCAAGGGATATGGTATGTCAAGCTATCCTACAAGCGCACTATTCTCTTCTGACATTGCTTCATCTAGGTCATCCCCATCTCTGAGCACCAGGACACAGTTGGTCCTCTTGCTCGCACCGTCAAGGACGCCGCATACATTCTTTCTGCTATCGCTGGATTCGATAGCCGGGACAATTACACTACTGCAAACCCTGATGGCAACAGAACCGTCAACTACGCTGCCGCATGTAACTCTACATCGCTTAGCCTCAAGGGCAAGCGCTTTGGTGTTCCATGGAACGTCATCGAGACCTACGGCCAGCCTAGTGACGACCCTCTCGTGGCACCCCTACTTGCCGCCTTCAACGCCTCCATTGCTACCATCGTCGGTCTTGGTGCAACCATTGTTTCCACCAACCTCACTATCAACGACGGTGTTAACGAGGAAATCGTCCTCGATGCTGATTTCCCTGTCAACCTCGATACTTACATCAAGGCCCTGACCTACAACCCACAAAAGATCTACAACCTCGAGAACCTCCGCGACTTCACCGAGCAGGATCCTCGCGAACTGTGGACACCCACCAGTCGTGACGTGGCTGTATTCAACGAGTCTCTTGACCTTGGCTACAACAACACCGACCACAGATTCTGGCAGGCATACCAAGCTGATCTGCAGCTCGGTGGCCCTGATGGTATCATAGGTGCTCTCTCCAGGGACAAGCTTGATGCTGTACTTTTGCCTTCGCAATATTCGTACAGCTTCGCCGCTATCGTCGGTACTCCGATCGTCAGGTACGTTCTCTTTATCACTGCTCTTTTCATCTATATAGAAACTGATTACTCGTCTAGCGTACCAATGGGCTTCTACCCTCAGGGCACACCTGAAACCCCCAACTCCTTTGGCGACTTGATTGCTTTTGCTCCCGACTTGCCTTTCGGTCTGAGCTTCATGGGGGCAAAGTGGTCCGAGTACAACTTGATCAGCTATGCATATGCGTTTGAGCAGAAGACTATGGTTAGAAATATGAAGCAGCCTGCCATTGTGCCGCATACGGAGTTGAAGGATGTTGTATCCTCTTGAGTAGTTCGAGCTCGGCTGAGATGAAGTTGATATTATAGGTTATTTGATGTTGAAACGTTTGAGTTTGCTGAAATGGCATCGTTCTATTATTCTATATCTGTCAAAAGCTCCTTCTGATGAGTGGTGATAATGGTTCACTATCCTAACGCCCATGCCATATTCCTTAGTCGTGTTGAGTAATGATTTGCAGTATTGTAGCATTTGCTCGAAAAGTACTCGACGCGTGTGAAATGCTCTCAGCTCTCAACCCCTGGTCTATAACTGCTATGTACAATTACAACAGTGTAAATAATGATGAAGGCAGAGCAAGAGGACTTAGTCATAGGGCTTGTAGGGCACTATGATCTCGTTGAGGCTGTAGATACGATTGATGTCGATCCAGCGGTCGAGGTAGGAGGGTGATAGGCGGTCGGAGTAGATGGAGGGGCGAGGGAGTTTAGGTGGAAAAGTTTGTGAGGGTGCCATAGCAGTCGAAGGTTATGAATTTGGGCTCGAATGTGATGATTTGAGTCATCTTGCGAAACCTTTGCCAGGTCGTTATTCACTTGGCATCACCTCCTTGTTTCTCCTGGAGAATCTTGATTTTGCAGGTCTCTGAGCAAACCAGGCAGGTAGAGCACAGTCTCCTACCAGGCTTGTGAAGTCAGCTCTGCACTCGGCGAGAAATTCCTCGTCTGTGTATGTGCTCAACAGACTAGCCTGCTCGCCTCCTGACTTCGCGTCCACGAGGAGCTGTAGGATCCTTGGAAAGGACTGTGGAGACTTTGGTTTTATCTGCACAACTTGTCCTGTCCTGGCAGACACCAGAAAACCAGATGTGCCTTCACCCAATAGCATCATGTATAGTGCAAGTTGTATCAAGTGCTCTGGCGCGAGTGTATCCATGTGCTTGATTTCCCATACTTTCGCAGCAGCTCTTGAGGGCTGGTAGATATCCATAGCCCCAGTCACCTGAACGTTTGTCTTGATTGCTCTCGATGTTCCAGCTGCGATAGTGATATTTGGAAACACGCGCGACTTTAAGCATTCAAACCTCGTCCCAAGCCGTGTAACTTTGGCTCCGTCAGGGAGACTATCGAGGATATTCTGTATATCTTTGCAGTGCTTCTCAGAAAGCCAATCATACTTGTCCAGGGGAATAGCGAGTAGTTTTGTTATGTCCTTATCTTTTGACGCCATCTCAAAAGTAGACAGATACATGATGTCACTCGGCGTTGACAAGCGGTGTGGTGACGATGCCAATATAAGCTTGAGCTTGTCATAGTACACGTGAGGTAGTTTTTGTAGTTCGTCGCCCTTCTTCCGAGTGTTTGGAGATTCTAGGAATCTTTTCAGGCTGAAGAGAAGCGATGAGCTTCCCGACCGAAGTCCTTGCTGATGTCGTTGATAAATTGCTGGCACGGCAGTCCCTGTAATGGCAGACACATCCTCCTTCACGCTGTCTCCAATAGAGATTGAGCTTGGTGGTGGTGATGCAGCCGGAAAAGCCGGCTCGGCAACTTCGAAGACATCTAGACAATGAAGACACTCTGTCATGAGAGCTTCCGACAAATTTCTGCAAAGTGCCGTCACTCCAAATCGAGCAGGACGAGTGTGCGTTGATATAGCTTTTATGTCAAGCTCAGCACGATATTTGACATCGCACGTCTCGTGCACAGCGTTCATATCGACAAACGGAAGTGACGCATACTTGTGGTTGTGAATAAGTACTAGATGCTCAAGAGCGCGCGTCGCAGCCACATACTGTGCGTTCGTGACAGCTTCCAGATCTTGGACTCCTTTCGCGAATATGTCATAGTAGCTCTGGTCACAGCCAAGGACGATGCAAGCCTTGCGCTCGATACCCTTTGCTTGATGGTACGAGCATATGAGTACCTTGCCGTGGGAGACTGTCGGATCGACCTCTGAAATGTCCGCATCAGACCTGAATACAGGAATGTGGTTGAGAGCTAGATCATTGGCCAGCGGTATTGCAGGAGAACCATTGCGCACGGATGGTGCTAGCACCAGTATATCTGCTGGTTCAAGCCCACGAGTCTTCCGCAACCGTAGTACCTCGTCCAGAACGTCTTTGTACGGGTCACAGATGACATAGCGAGGTTTCGCGAATGGAATACCTTCTTCATTTATCTGCTTTACTGCACGCATGGCACTCGCGGGAGTTGATTTGAGTAGTTGTTGATTGAGGAAGTCAACATTCTGCTGTGTCGCTCGATAGGAAGTCGTTTGTGATGCGAGTTTCCAGTCTTGATTATTCGCATATCCAAACACCTCCTTGCAGGCCGCCATGGTCAGAAATCTAGGATCTGCGTTGTTATAGTCATAGATAGCTTGCCTGCTATCTCCAAGAAGCACTAGTCTCAACTCATTGTCTCGGTCATGATGGACGTCCTTCGCGCGAGCAAAACCTTTATCGCGGATCAGCTTGTCTACGAACCTCTTGAGGATAGGTGTCATATCCTGCTGCTCGTCCATGATCAGGACCGAGAAGTCCGGAAGATTTTTGTCTTTGCTTGGCGACATGTCGTCTTGAACAACCCGCTTGAGGCCTTGATCCGTAGCGCACTCAGATGTGTAGTAACGCGTGCCCAAAGCGTGGTAGTTAAGGACGATGATGTTGTCCAGACCTAGATCTTTAACTCTCTGCTTAGTCTCCTCCATCAGTCGTCTGTTGTAAACGAGAAGTAAGAATTTCGTTTCTGGTGCTGCACGGGCTAGGTGAAGCACTGTGGTAGTCTTCCCTGATCCAGCACAAGCCTCGATGATGATATTGTTCTTCGTGTGCAGGAGAGTGTGGATTGCGATCTGTTGTTCAGTCGAAGGAGGAAACAGGATTTTTGCCGTCGAAGTTGCTGGTCGAGTTTGCAACGTTGTCACGGCTTGACTAGAGTAAGTCTGTCGTCTATGCACGAAAGAGGTACACAGTGAACTCGTTAATATCAACTGACAAATGCTTGGCTGACATGGCGGCCGGTTCAGAGCACGATACCATAAGTACGAAGCGTGAAGGCTTTCCTTGCAGGGAATCTTGGGTGATAACCGGACGCAAGGTCTGGCTGCGAGCGCAAGCATTTCAAAGTACGTGCTTGCGGAGCCGTGATATGAGAGTTGCGCCCGTCTATAGAGACGAGCCCAGCAACACGTTTTCTGAAGTGTCCCTGCTGACTATAATCGATGGGCGAGCGCGATTGAATATGTAAGGGCAAGCGACTGTATCGATCATGACTTCCTTTTCCTCAAACGCCACAACTGCAGATGGAGAGAAGACCGACGATTCATGACAGGTCCCAGACATGAGACATTGTCAGTCAGTCATGGCAAGTTGAGTCAAAGAGTCTGTGCAGATTTCAGATCGCCTCGATGGAGATAATTCTGCACTGAAGCTACAAGACTGCAAGGGAATAACAGAAGTGGTAGGCGGGTACCGAGCGCGTATTCTCTTTGTCACACTTCACGACAACGCCAAACTTGATCTTTTGTGAAGTGACATCCTCATGCTCATCTTTAGACTGGGCGGATTCTGGAAAATGGCAAACTTCGAGCTTTGAGGTCTATACGTGCTGAAATATGTATATAGCTGCCAAATCAGGCCTTTCAGTGACACGTGACTGCACGTGACGGGCGCAATTTCACATCTTGTATTACATCCCGTCTTCTTCTCATTCCTACTTCATGTTCCAGAATACGCCAAACACTGTCCTTCTCGTCCACACCTGCTCTTCTCAGCCGTACAAACGCTTGAACTGTACCTTATACCACTTACAGAAAGCCTTTCCAGGATCCTCATCCTGCTTCAACATCTCTACCATGTCCTCATATACACTTGCAGTGGTGATGTTGCCTTCCTTGCCGTACATCTTCGTGGTGATAGTCATCTTGCCCAATAGCTCATGCGCGTCATTTGGGCGTAGTCCTTGTTGGCGAAACGTTTTGAGTAATATCTCGACCTCTTCTGGCGTCCTCTGCTGCCATTAGCTTCTACCAACAAGACCGGCAGGACTAGATTCCACGTACCTTGCTCCTACTCCAACTTGTCTGCCCTCGAGGTGTGTACACCACCTTCTGCTCTGGCCGTTCAGTCACTCTTTTGATGTCTTGTGCACGCTTCATCCAGACCTTAATATTGGCAAACCAAGCTTCGACATTCTCCACACGCTTGCTAGCAAGTCCACAATGAATGAGTCGCTTCTGTAGGCTAACGGCGGCGTTTGTGTAGAGAAGTTCAAGGTAATCATCAAGTTTTTTCCTTCCGCCTCCATCAGTTTAGCCATCAACCACCAGATGAAAGTCAGATCAGCCTCCTTTAGCTGTTTGATGATATCCATGCGGAACCTGAAGTGACAGTCACCACCACTCTCTCGCATAGCAGGCAAATAATTTGGAGGATATTCACCGGTCGTACCAGTGGTGATAAGTTCCGCAACGGCACTCAAGGCGAGGAGCAGGACACGTCTCATATCGCTGATCTTCGCATACTCAGTACCGCTCCTGCAGGCTTTGCAGTCGCAATCGAAGCTCCAAAGTCTCTTGAACACGACCGCACGCTGAGCGCCTGTAAACCATCGACTGTAACCCGCATAGCTGATTGTGATCTCCTCATCCTTACGGATATCACGAATAGACGTGACGAAGAATTTGCCAGTTTGAGATCGAAATGTCCAGCTGGCGTTCTCCATACAGGAGTGATTCATGAGGGCAAGGTTGAAGCAAAGGTATCTAACCTGTGAGTCGTCGCTAGAGAGAGCATTTGTATGGAAGATGCGACTGCTTTCAGTAGTCTTGTCCTTGTGTCCACTGGAGCTGAGTTGCATGAAGCGTTCCTGGTCGGCTGGTGTCATGGCGTCGAATGCCTGCTGGATGATCTCATTGGACAACGATTGAAGATCGTCTGGACGACGCAACGTGAGAGCAGGCATCTCCAGCAAGATTAATGTGCCAGTGGGTAGATCTTGTGTTGCGAACAGTCCTCTACCACCCTTGCTTGGTCGAATCTTTAAGAGCTGAGGCTCAGCTGCCTTGACTGGTGCATCCTTGAGCTCACCGGCCTTCGTCATAATGAGGTTTGATGATTGTTGTGGTATCCTTCAGAACATTCGTGTCGAAACCTAAGGAAGTGAGCGAGAAAAGTGATGTTGCGTGTGAAGTTGTGAATACAGAGCGTGGGCATATGGCTGCAGTACAAAGAACGCGTAAAGAAAGAAGAGCAAAAATCGCAGAGGGAACAAACGTCAGACAAACACAAACAACAACCACCAGCCACGCCAAGACGGATACCTGCATAAGTGGCATCAGAAGTCGGCGATCTCTTCCTACAGTACTGTCCAGCATTCGTTTGTATGTTCTGGCGACGATCATCTGGAAAGACTGGATCAAGCATATGGCCCAGTGGCCGATCACTGTTATACAGCACTCTCTCTCTCAGATCGCGACTTCCTCTTCTATCACTAAATATTGGCTTTTTACCCTTGAGTTCTGCGACTCAACTTCTTGTTAGCTTCTACTCACTTCCCTTGGGCTTTCCCTCTGCACACATGGCACCAACAGTGACAGAGCTTGCATAATGTTTACAAACTTCCATCTTGGATGAATGGGCCTTAAGCAGCCGTCATTCAACTCAACGACGTGAGCCTCAGAAATTCTACGCATAGCAATAAACTCATCCTGGCTTAGTCACAGTCTCTGCAGCTGTCCCCTAGAATGTTTACCTCGACACTACCACGCGTCTTTGGAACTCAGCTCGAACTTGCCTTTAGCTCTAAACACATTTATGCCAATGTGAGGCATACTTTCGCGCATGAATACGGGTCATCACTATCCACATAGAAGAGACAACATCCCTGAAGCTAGTGGTTCATGACCGATTGAACAGAACTCGACTTTGCCCGTAAAAGTTTCCCTCCTAGCTCACACTCTGTCTCTGTGAAGATTCGACTAGCGAAGACTGCGAAACCTGGACATGTTGTGATGCGACATCGAGCTCCTAGCCCATCATCCTTGCGCAGAAATTCTTGCCAAGGGAGAAGTCCGTACAGACACCTAACGCTGCTCTACGCATAGCAACGATGAACAAATGGCTCGGATTCGGCTCAGGCCTCGACAGCTGCTTTCGTCTAAGCTGGGCAATGAGCTCGCCAATGACTCGTTCAAGTCATGCTGAAGATGCAACGTTCCTGCCCTCCTCGATACACAGATGAAACCCAGCCACAAATTGAAACAATGTTATTCCATCCAGGCAGCACATGGAGACGCTAGCAACGATGCTCTTAGTATAGGGAGCACGAAGACGTGGGAATTAGGATGTGGTCAAATAGGCTGGGAGATCGAGATTAGCAGCCTGATCCTTTGCAGCGAGAACATTTCACATAGAGATTAGGCGGCACGACACGAGCAAGATAGGGATGCGAGACGTGCTGTACGCTTAGCTGTCAGCGATCTTTAAGTCACTCGCTCGCAGTCGATGCAATACGCACCTGAAGATATGAAGAAAGTTTCGTGCTGCGTCAACGTATTTACCACGAGTATGAAGAAGGTTTCGTGCTGCGTCAGCGTATTTACCACGATGATTAGCACTTGATAGAGGCTCAATCTAACAACTCTTCTGTCTTTAAATCTAACTCACACGTCGTTACCACTTCCTTGAAATACACCCCCACCATCAACCTTTGGCAGTTCACCTCCCAAATCCTCACCCATCTTTTTTCCTGCCACCTCGAACGACTTGCAATCTTGAAGTACAAAAACCATTCTTGTCCACTCCGTCTTACTCGGATTCCGCCACGCATGCATCGTTGCACGCTGTACGGCAATATCACCACGCTGTAATAATGTCGTAGATCCGTCATCAAGCAGCATCTCCACAGTACCTTCGACAACAATACCGAAGTCGAGGGATTGTGTGCGGTGCATTATACCGGTATAAAGAGGAGCGAAGTCGACCTAGTCATGACATGAAGGCATAAGACGAAACGGCACTGCAGCGGATGTTGATGAATGAACGCACCGTTCGGCAGACAAGTCCATCTTTCTTCACTAATCCGAGCTTGCCGGACGACATTATCTCGTGGTGTGCTTGGATATCTTTATCAGATGCGAGATCTGCTGGGAACGTGTCGGTGTACACGACATTGAAGCCCATTTTCTACACAAGGCACCGCCGATTGTGGTTAGAATAGTTTTCTGACCGCGGCATGATTTGACAGCTTGAGGTGCTTCCAACGAGATTATTGTCGCGATATTGCGTCGCATGCACTTGTGGCAAAGTCTTTACATACCTTATCGTCGAATGTAGACCATTGTGCTGGTCTTGTCGCTTGCACTATCGCTTTACCAGCTTCATCATGTCCTGTCAAATAGGTTGTTGTGTTGGGAAGTGAGTTTAGTGGTGAAGTCATGACCTTCTGATATATCTTAAGCGCTGTGTCGGCACTATCTAGAATGGTGATACTGTGTTGCAGCTTCCCTAGAAACTAGGCTACTAAAAAACCATAGGGAGAGCATACCCCTTTTTACCTTAGGCTGAAACTTTTGGTTAGACTATCTATTAGATATTGTGGTTATTGGAGCTACTTTAGTCATATATAGGTTGATTAAGTAACTAACTAATACTAAGTATACGACTTGGTATGAGGTGCGGTTGAACTACTAGGGTTAGGTCTTCTTAGCGAAGAACTTCTAGACCCTAAGCGGTAGAACTCTTAGCGTTACCACTTAGACTTTACCTGAATTGAACACGCCCTCTTAAGAGGTAACGACAACGTAATAAAGCTATATACCGTGACGCTATTCTAAGACGGTAGAATTCTAGTGATACGTACCGATAATAAGGTATATAAGTTTAAACCTAAATAGGCTACAAACGGTTAAGATATAAGTAGGATGTACTAACAATAAATTTTAATAGCGTTAGTACAAAAAATCCTTTTAAGGATAATAATTAAAAAGTAATAATACTTATCTTAAGTTATTAATGATAGTATAGAGCCACTCCTTATATTTTACTAGTAATAGCGGCTTTATAAGGCCGTCGGCGGCCATTTCCGTAGTTAGTGTTAGAACTTAATAGGGAGGTATATTAAGTGCTAAGGGTATAGGGAAGTATCTAATAAGATAAGGTCGAGTTGAAGCCAAAGGACTTTTAGTAGTACCTAATAAGTAAAGGATTGAATTGACTTGTAGAAAGAAAGAAATTAACTAAGGGATAGACTGGGTTTATATACATAAGGTGGCAATCTAGAATAACTAGAAGATTCTATAGATTTATAATATAGAATGTTCTAGCATTCCTAGCTTAGTAATGTTAGATTACAAAGCTAGTTATTAACAGAAGAGTCTAGATAGTTCTAGAAGGTAATAGATGGCTTCACCCTACCTTTTCTTATTAGATACTTCCCTATACCCTTAGCACTTAATACACCTCCCTATTAAGTTCTAACATAGAATCTACTAGAATCTTCTAGTTCTTTCTTTTCTTGCTAATAGAAGGACTTAGTAATCCTTACTATTAATAGCTCTAGTGCTTCTAGAACATGATAGAATGTTCTAGAATACTAGTAATTCTAACAGTTAGATAGTAGAATAGTACGACGGTACCGTTAGCAACCTACTCTCGGACCTAGTAGTAGCGGATACGGATATACTTAGATCGTTTATAGAACTCTAGGTTCTTCAAGTTAGCAAGGATAATCGCAGATTGGTTATCTTTATAGAGGCATATAGGCGCAAGATTAGTACCTATATACTTAATCTCTGTTAGTAACGATTAAATCTAGAGGATATCTTTAATTGCGTTAGTAAGAGCGTAATACTCAGCTTTATAAGAGGATAGAGCCATAGTTAATTAGAGTCTAGATCTCTAGGAAATGAGGGTATCATTAGTAAGGATGATATAGCTAGCGGTTGAACAAGAGGAGCTGATATTACTACCTAGTTAGAGTCGCTGTAAGTAGTAAGGTTAAGCTCCTAGAGAGTAGTAATCTTAGCCTTAGGCCTAAAGTTGAATGTAAGAGGTTTATTACTAGTTCTATGTAGATAGCGCAGAACCTCTTTAGCGGCTCTAGAGTGCTTAACGGTAGGATTTACTAGGTAACGAGAGAGAATAGACATAGCGTAGCTAATATTCTAGCGAGTTTGCATAAAGGCATGCATTAGAGAACTAATTTCACTACGGTAAATCTTTTTTATAGTAAGATCTACTGTACTATCGTGCGGCAAGAGGCCGTGCGGATAGCGTATAGAAGTTAAGCGAGGAGTGGAGTTATTTAGGTGGAATCTATTAAGGATCTTCTCGATGTAACCCTTTTAAGATAAGGTAATCGTGCGAGATTTATGATTGCGCGTAATCTCTAGAGCGAGAAAGTAGCCAGCTTCACCTAGATCCTTAATCTTAAAGCTCTTAGTAAGGTCTACCTTAACTTAGTTAACCTGCTTAACCGTAGAAGCAATAATTAATATATTGTCAACGTAAATAAGTACCTAAATATCGCCACGGATGAACAGGTAGTTGTTAGACTACATGCGTGAGAAGCCTATAGCTTTAAGCGCCTTGCGTAAGGTCTTGTACTAGTAGTGCGGTAACTACTTAAGTCTATATAACGTTTTAAAGAGGCGGACGTGAGGACTAAATTCTTATTTAAATCTAGGCGGAGTCTCTATATAGATTACCTTATTAAGTAACCCGTACAGGAAGGCCGTCTTAACGTTAATCTAGTAGTACTTAATGTCCCTAAGTGTAATAAGAGTACATCTGTAAAGCCTACCCCCTTATACATAACCTTATCATGACCTACTTAGGGACTAATTAGCCTAATTAGGAGTTTCAGGCAGGTTAGGCGCTCTATTTCAACCCCCCGTTTATTAAGTCTTCTTTAGGGCCTATTTAGGTGGCCTCCGGCCTCCGTAGCTTATTGAAGTGAACTTGCTCCTATTACTTAAAGTGCCTGACCCTATTCTGCTAGCATAAATTATTACTATAGTAGAAAGACTCCATTCAGGTAAAGTATTAGTTTTAGTTGAAGTATTAGTCTTAGTTGAAGTATTAGTCTTAGTTGAAGTATTAGTCTCAGTTAAAGTATCGCTCTCAGTTAAAGTATTGCTCTTAGTTGAAGTATTGGTCTTAGTTGAAGTATTGGTTTTAGTTAAAACACTATATGCACTCCTTTTACTACGGAAAGCTAGTCTAGTGGTTCGCCTTGAACTAGCTATAGTGGCTAGCAATGTGAGGTAGGTAACTATAGGGTATTAAGCACGCATAGCACTGCTCGGGTTAATTTTAAAAGAGTATATTAGTCCTATACGAGGAGCCTGCTATACTAATAGCACTAGCTAGGTTTATGCACTTATTACTATAGCTCTAGTACGGTTTCTATGCCTACTAGCATTCTAAGTAACATGCTATATGTCCTTTGCTACTCCTCCTCTAAAGATATGATTTTACTATCTTAATCGCGTATAGGTAACTCTTTCCCTCCTAACCGCCGTAGAATTAACTACTATACTATCGTCCCGGCCTGTATACCTATTAGTTGAAGCCACGACTTATATATAGCCCTACGAGTTATTAGGATGTTGACGCCGGTAGGTAGCCCTGCGCCCTTATTAGTTATAGTATAATATCTAGTTACTTTACTTTAAGTTGTCGACTTCCCGTTCTTCGATAGCTTCACCGCTAGTTTCTTGTTCGGATAGGTTACCGGGTTTAATAACGAGGTTAAGGACGATAACGAGCTGCTCAAGGCATCTATTATCTAGATAGACTAAGATCGTCCCCTAGAATGTAGAAGAGGGTTAGGCTCTACCGTCTAGCTAACGTTGTCTATTAGAGGGAACCCCCCCCCCGGCGTTATTATGTTAAGGCTCTCTCCTAGGCCGCCGGTTAGGTCGATTACCGGTAGCTTAGGGTATTAGTGTAGGGGTAGGCAGGCCGGCGTTAGATCTAGGATCTTCCGCGTCTAATAAAT